>Ga0209795_10001329_pt1 | contig 15717 bp, 10 predicted proteins | sample AgamicOrMarz_FD_187166 | JGI IMG/M metagenome (GOLD analysis project Ga0209795, IMG submission 187166) | Agave microbial communities from Guanajuato, Mexico - Or.Ma.rz (SPAdes) (version 2) | ecosystem: Host-associated > Plants > Phyllosphere > Phylloplane/Leaf | place: Guanajuato, Mexico...
TCTTAGGTTTTCTAAATATTGCGAAAAAAATATTAAGGCATTATATAACTACCTTTTTTTGTTTTCCTACGATACCAAGAATACAATTGATCTGCAAAATCTTCTTATCATTATTGTAAAAATAAAACAAAACTTAAATTAGACAACGTGAATGAATTGATGCAGCATTACAAAATGCTACTACATTTGTTAGACTTATACATAGAACGAAGAATTTGAAAGTGACCCAATTTACAATCAAGTACTTAGTTATTTCATAAAAAATCTTCTTCCATTGATTCTTTCCAAAATTCTGGTTCTGCTCCAAGTTCTGTTAGTTCAATAGTTTGTTTTCTTAAAATTTAATAGTAGGCTGTCAATCAGGGATTTTTTATTACTGTCCTTGCATAAACAAGAAATGAATACGAAAAAAGAGACACTTTCAAGAAAAAGTGCCTCTTTTTAGCTAATAATTAAATTGTAATTTGTATCTAACAAAACAGTAACTTTCTATTTATATAACTAATTTGGATAATTGTCAGTGCTAGGAATTATTGAATACTTTCCCTTAGCGTCTACTGAAAAAAGTATTTGACTATGCGTGAAATCTGATAACTCAGCTTTACCCGATGTATCCATTATATATAATGTAATACCGTATATCCCTTTATTTAATACCTTATGTTCTTTGTACTCATTAAAAAGTTCTTGCACATTAGGTATTTTATTTTTATTTTTACTTAGATCAAACTGATAATTAAAGTTGATTACACCAATGTAATTCGCATTTATATCATTCGAATTCGGGTCGTTTTGTATTACATTAGGAACAATTTCATTTGTATTAATTTTTTGAGTCTTTTTAAAATCTTCTATTAGCTTTTGTTCTTGATCATAATCTATATTTACATTTAAATAATAGAAATAGTTTTGTTTTTGTTGATCATATGTGTCGTCTGATATTTTGACTAAACCATACTTTTTAATTATTTGATTAGAGAATTTTATAACATTTGGATTTTGCTCTATGTAGGCTCCTTTAAAAAATTGTAAATAAACATCATCACTACCCTCTTCTTCAACTTCTAACGTATCATAATCTAACATTAAACGTATAAAAGAAAGGTAAGGGTGTAAAATCTGTATGTAAGTATCGTGTGGTAATTCATTTAGCGAATCATCGGTTGTAGAAAGAATTTTTATATTTCCATTAAACCCATAATCTTCTTTCAAATACTGTTTAATTGGTTTTTCAACATCAGTTTCTGAAAAGTTTGAGCACCCACCCATCAACAAGGTTGTCCAAAAAGTAAGTATTATCATCCATTTCTTCATTTTCATATTTGAACATCATCCTTTTAATCAATTCTTCATATTTTTTAGCAAAAGAAGGTTATAGTATAAGCATATGCAAGTGGATTAAAAACCTATTTCTTGAAATCTTTTTACACCATGACAAGACATGCCACTACATTTATTTTTGGATTTCATCATTGCTATAGTTCCAAGGCTTGTTCCCAACTGCGAAATCGGATCACCTTTAATCATGTAATTAATAATATATTTATTATATTTACTTTTGTTATTAGCTTTTTCTTTCATTTCAGTCCCAAAATACCCCCAGGTTTTATCATATATAGCAGTACTAATACCAGGTGCATTATATGTTAAAGTCAATGTTTTCTTATAGAAAGAAGCATTTTTATCAACCAATTCTGACTCTTCTAAAGCTGCAAGATATCCTCCCAATGAGTGGCCAGTAAAATAAAACTTATTTATTTTCTTATTCTGTTCCTTAATCACATCATTTGCTATTTTAATAGCTTGTAAAGATTGAGTATTTTTTAAACCAAGGCCAACATCAATAATATCATCAGTTATATCTTTTTTTGCCTCTTTAACACCGTCCTTTAGCTGTGTTCCTCTATAAGCAATTGCATAATCGAATTTATTATTAGAAGATAGTTTTTTATAGTAAACTGTGGCACTAAAACCACTTGATTTAGCATATTTTCCTCTATTTCTTTTTGCATCGTATAGGACTTTCCATCCAGAGTTAATAGAACTTCCAACTGAAGTGTCGCTATAACTATCTCTAGCGAGTGCAAATAACTGTTGATTAAGAGTTTTCGTTTTTGTAGACTTTCCACTTGTTTTAGATGCAGCCTCACCATTCGGGTCTATGAAATCAACTGGATTATTATTCGCGTAATTATACCCATTTTGTGATAGAGGATCATAAATATCTCCAGGTATAGCTGGATCATATGTAATAAAACTACCTAGGTCTGAATTATAATACCTAGCATTAAGATAATAAAGTTTAACCTCTTTATCATAATAGTAACCTGCATAGCGCAATGGATTTTCATCTTTTAGCGTTCCTGAGGAATCTAGTATATTACCAAATGCATCATAAGTGTAAAGAGCTACTTCCTGTCCTTTTTCATCAAGTAGACTAGTAACATCCCCTCTAATATTAGTAATATAGTAATATACAGAGTCTGACCAAACATTTGAAGAGTTCTTATGTTGCCAGATTAAATTTACAGGAATTCCATCACTATCATAAACATAAGTATGATAATCAGTAACAACTCCGTTAACTTTAATTACTTCGAGAGTCAGCTTTGCATTTTCATAGTAATATTCAAATTGTTTATTTCCAATGATTTTCTTTGTTCTTTGATTTTCTTCATCATACTCATAAGTCGCTACTGTTTCACCGGAAACTTTTTTAACCCTAGTTAATTGACCTAACAGATTATAAGTATAATTATATGAACCATCTGAAAGTAAACTACCGTCGTCATCATAAACAAATTGATTGGAAACTCCATTTTTAGAAGTAATCTGATTCCCATCATTATATGTCAATGTATCAGATGAAATTACATTACCGGATTTTATCAATTCTTTTTTTATCCGATTCCCTACTCTATCGTATTCGTAATTGATTACTGTTCCATCTGACAGAGTTTCTTGAATTAGTTCTTGATTTTTATCATATTTAAATGACGTATTAGAAGAACCTTTTTTCTCGCTTAACATATTTCCATTTGGGTCATAGCTATAATTAGTATTTTGCACTGTCCCAAATTTCGATATTGTTAATTCTTTGGTATTTTCTAATTTATTCATTTGTAATTTTTTGCTTACTTTATCATTTACAGAAATTACTTTCGACATTGAAGGTTCATCAGTCGTTTCGTTTAGGATTACCTGATTATTAACATTTGTCTCTATACTATTATCAGTTGTTGAAACTTTGGTATTTTTGCTATAAGGTACAGTTGAATCTGAATAGGTTACTGTATAACTATCTATTCCATCAGTAGTCGAGTCAAACATTTCTTTAAAACTACCTTGGGTAAAGTTTTGTAATTCATTATTTTCATTATACGTATATTCCTTCTTAAAGGATCCATATTGAATTGAACTAAGTAAATTATCTTCATTATAAGCGTAATTCCAGCCTATTTGCTTTATATTGTCTTTATAAATATCAACTGAACTAACTTTTTCATTGTCATTATAAGATATTCTTTTTTCTATTTTTGAGTTTGAAATATACTTTGTTAAATTCCCTTGATCATTATATTCATATTTGTATGTCATTGATTTTTGATCTGAAATAGGAAATTTATACTCTTTTATTTTACCTGAGTCTGCAAATAAATAATTTTTAGTTCTACCTAATGCATCAGTATAATTTGATATATTTCCATTAATATCGTAAGTATAAGTTGTTTTATCTCCTTCTGGTTGGGTCAATGAATTGATTTGTGTAGGGTTAAATAAATCATAAGAATACAATGTTTTGTTGCCATTTGGATCCGTTGTCCATATTATTGACCCATTTTCGTCATAACTTGTTATTGTTTGTTGATTATTTTCATCTATTAATGTAACAGTATTTAGTGAATCATCATAAACATTAGTAGTTTTTGTTCCATCTGGATTTGTAATTGTAAGATTACGTCCGTACTTATCAACATCGTATGTTGTAGTACCATTTGAATCAGTAACCGTCTTCAGCCAGTTATTTGACGAGTCATACGTATTGGTTGTTGTTGAACTTATTTGATCGCCATTTTCATCTTTCGTATCAACTTTAGAAGTTAGTAGATTATTATATGAATCATACTTATTTGTTTTGAGTGAGCCATCCGGATCCATACTTGTTAACTGATTTCCTTTGTTGTCGTACGCATATGTTGAGATTTCACCATTTTCATCTTTATTCAATATATTATAATTATTATCAAAAACTATACTTGTTGTAGTATCTGTTTCAATATTTGCTATTGCATAAGTGTTCTTGGATGTATCTCTTGTATAAACCGTTTTATTTCCATTAGAGTCAGATAATTTATATGTATCTTCATTAGCATAATCATAAGAAGTTGTTACTGTTTCTCCATCAATTTGCTCAGTTACATCTAGACTAGCAAGATTATGTGAAAAGTCCGTTTCTAACCCTTTTTGATCTATGAATGATTGTAGCAATCCTGAAGAATCATACGTGAATTCATTTTTTATTACTCTTGGAATATTTCGCTCATCCGAAATGATAACTTCTTTAAGAGTCTGGTCATTGTTATATGTATAAGTAAACTTCTTATCAACAAACTGAGCTGTACTTATTAAATTACTAGTTCCAGAATAAGTAAAATTAATAGTATTACGAATTGGAGTTCCATCAGAATTCATCTCTGATATCTTAACAATTCGATTCTTTGAATCATAAATAAACCCTATTTTATTGTTGAATTTATCAATATAGCTAAAAATTCGATACTTACCAGAATCAGAAGCAATGGTCTCAAACTGTTTTTTCAGTCCACTTTTATCAATAAGTTCGTACCCGTTATTACCGTTGATTGTAATTTGTTTAAGGGTAAAGTATTTACCTTTTGGTGAAAGATACTCAGATTTAATAGAATCATATAGAAATACATGTTTAGTGCCATCTTCATCAATGTATACTACCCTTGTTAGTTTTTTTGTATTATCTTTCACTTCATTTAGACTCTCGTTTCCCGCAAAGGTCCAGCCTTTTCCAATAGGTGAAACATCAGTTGATTGTGAATTATATGTTCTATCAAATCGATAGTTAAGTGTTCCTCTTGTATAAAGACTTGAATCACCAAATACTGCCACAATATTTCCATTTGTAACATTAATCCAAGCTTGTCCATCACCTAATACATGTGAATTATAGGTCCAATAATCTTCAAGTCCTAATCTTTCAATATGGGATAAATCTGGTTCTATTGACATAGTTTCACCTAAATATGTAGGTGAATAAACTGTTTCACCTTTAGAATCATAAGCACTTACTTTAAAATAGAATTTCAGACTTGTTGCATAAGTTGTTCCCATTTTTGAATATAATTTAAACGGTTCCCTTGGCAAATCTGTGCCTTTTCCATCTTGATGAAGTATCTGGGTTTTCGTTGGATTTGCATTCGCTATTTCCGCATCCGTCGGCCAAATTCCTTTTCCTTTAGTAGTCCAACTTGTTGTATTTTTTACATCATACGATTCGTAAAACTTACCATCAAAAACCCATACTTTATAACCAGCTGCACCTGGAATTGGATCCCAAGCTAAGTTAGCATACCCAAAATCACTATTCAATTCATTTGCATACACATCTCCATTAGGAGGAGTTGGTGTAGTTAGTGATGAAATATACTTTATCTCAGCATCAGATTGAAGCGATTCTCCATCTTCATTGTAAGCACTAATTTTAATATAATAATAGGTTCGATCTTCATATCCACCAGCAGCATTTGTATAAACAACTGACGGATTCGATGCAAAAGATGCTCCTGTATTATCTAAGTGTAGTTTATATCTTCCTGTTTCCGTCGGTTTTGGCCATACTTTTAAATCTCTTGTTGAATAAGAATTAACATCAGATTTAGTATCATATACCTGTTCATATTCCTTTCCATTAAAAAACCATACTTTATAACCAGTAGCACCAGTTACCTTACTCCATGAAATATCAAAATAACCCGTTTGATCACCAAACGTATAACTTTTAGATGTGGTCTTAGCTGGTTTAGCTAGGTCAGGAATAGTCGGCGTACTAGGATTGGACATCACACTCTCACCCAATGGATAAATTGCCGAAATTCGGAACCAATAATGGTTAGTAGTAGGATACGCTCCTCCAGAAGCTTTGTATAAATACGCTGGTTCAGTCGGTAATTCTTGTCCTCCTGTACCTGCAGTGTGATATAAATCTAAAATAGGATTTAGTGTTTTTGTTGCATTAGGTTCTGTTGGCCAAATACCTTTATTCTGTGTTGTAAAACTAGTTGCTGTACCTACCGGGAATTTTTCGTACTCCTTACCATTATAAATCCAAACATTGTACCCTGTAGCTCCTGGTATTGGGTCCCAATCTAAGTTAATATAACCAGTTTGATTCCCATTTGAAATTACTTTTGTAACTTCAGGTTTTGGCGGTACCGGAATTGAATAGTTTACAGAAATATATGGATTATTATTAGAATTTGATGTAGAAACAATCTTTTTCCAATAAGATTGACCGTTTCCATTTGTATGTAACTTTAATCCATAATTTTTTTGAGTACCTTGTTGCCAGCTCTTTACCGTTCCAGTGATATCAAAACTTGCCCATTGATCTTTTCCCACTGTATCACTAGTTAAATTAACAGAATCAGGTTTAGTATTCCATGTAACTGTTGAATTTGACCAAGATTCTGTAATTCGGTCCAACCAAATTCCAGTTGCACTAGCTGATGCTGTATGTGTTACATAAGCATTAAAATTTGCACTTGTAACAGTTACGCCAGCAAGGTTTGGTAGTGACTGATTTATAAAGGCATAACATGTCCCCGTCGTACTATCATAGTTTCCAATTTTTAAAATATATTCGCCTAATCCAGAATCCCATTTTGAAGATGTACTAGAATAATTTGTTGTAGGATAAGCACTCATAACAAATGAATCTGACGAATTTGTTACAGATGTTGTAGGATCGATATAAATTGGAAATACTCGTTCAGAACTAGCTAACCAGTCTGGGTCTGCATTTAACGTTAAAATATATCCATCTTCCGTTTCTTGAATGTCATATTTTACTTTGTTAGATGTTGCTGAATCACCAGAACCTTTATCGTAATTCGAATCAGACATATTAGGCTTTGGTAATTCAAAAACCTTTTTATCATTTTCATCTTTCATTTGAATATTGCCAACATCATCGATGGTCGCCTTTAGATCAGTTTGAATTTTAAATTTAAATATATGATAGCCGTTATATTGATGTAAGACTAAATCTTCTTTTGTATTCTGATTAAATGTATAGTTTTGTAAATCAATTTGAGGAAAAATGCCTTTATGGACAATTTTATTTGAACTTTCCTCAAAAGTTGCTTCAACATCATCCGCTAATAGAGTTTGCTTATTTTCTCCTGCTACCTGCAAAATTGACAATGACATTGAATGTCCTTTATATGTAAAATTTGCATATTTTCCATTCGACATTGATTTAAGGAAATCTGTGTCTATTGCAGTATTTTCAGTCGTTATTATATTTTTCGTAGATTCATCTTTTACTAGATTTGGAGAAATTTCTTCAAGTGTTTTTTCTCCAGGTTCTTTCATATTAACTGGTTCAAAATATATCTTTTTAGTATATTTTCCATTGCCATTATAATATGTTTTCGTATTTACTGTACGGTCCTCTACTATTTCTCCTACTTTTGGTTCAATAGAAGAAGTAGGACCAGTTTTTATGTTAGTTGCATCAGCATTTTTTACAGGTATTTTCGTTTCAATTTCTTCACTAGAATTAGTTGATATTCCTGATTTAATTTCCTCAGCGAAGATTTTAATAGGTAATGAGGCAAATAATAAACTAAAAAACACTAAAATCGTAAAAACATTTTTAAAATTCAGTTTCCCCATGCTGTATTCTCCCAATATTTCATTTTTTAACGCTGCTCTAATTTAACGCTCCCTTCCTTAATCTAATATTAAAAAAATCTTTTTTATTATAATTTAATTGGTAAAATATTACAATATTATTATATTTTTTACATTTCAGTATAATATTGTAATAATAGTATTCGAACAAATCTAAAAAAGCTTAATAAAAAAACTTCAAATAAAACGATGTTTTCATAAGCCTTATCCTTATAAAAAAAAACGCCTATAAAAGGCGTTCTCAAATATACTTCCGATGAATATTCTTCCCATCATAACTAAACAACACAGACTTATTCTCAATATTCGTCTCCAAATGTACCCCTCTACCCCACAACTGATGAATATAAGGCATTACCTTCTCAACATACTTCACATCAAGTTCCATATTTTCATAGGAATGCTTCAAATAAAGCTCCCCGTTTTTTAAATAATCGCCTTCCTGAACAACAATATAAGGGAATCCACCGTTTACTCGACTAACTACAAGTTGATCTCTTACATTTTCCCATGCTTTATCGGTAACTTTGTATTCCTTACCTTGTCGCTGGAATAAATACATATCTTCTCGCATGACGAGTTCTTTCGTTAAGTAGTTTCTTATGAATGAGCTATCAGACTCTAATTCTCGTACTTCAAACATTTTTTCTCGTCCGCTGCCAGGTATTACACCTAGCTCTCTCATTTCTTTGGTTGGGTTATTATATCGCTCTTCAATATCTTCAAACATTCTTAGGCCTAAGTAATACGGGTTAATACTTGTTTTCGATGGCTGAACTACTCCTGCATTAAGCTTTGCGTATTCGATTGCTTCATTAGAATCAAGATTTAATTCCCGCATAATTCTTATATGCCAATAACTTGCCCAGCCTTCATTCATAATTTTCGTTTCAAGCTGTGGCCAGAAATAAAGCATTTCTTCTCGTAACATTGTCAAGATGTCACGTTGCCATTCTTCTAATTCTCTGGAGTACTCTTCGATAAATAATAGGATATCTTTTTCGGGTTGAGGTGGGAATTGTTTACGTTTAATTGGGATCAGGTTTGAATCATTTTTCTTTTCTTTACTTTGATCCATATTCCATAAATCATCGTATGGTGTTACTCTTTTTTTGTCTTTAGTTGGGAAATCAGTTTCTAAATCATAAGCCAGTTTTGGTCGCATTAATGATGGATCAATATGCTCTTGAATTGAAAGTACTGCATCTAGGAAATTTTCTACTTCTTGCTTACCGTATATATGTTCATAGTGTTTAATTCGTTCAGCAGTAGCTGCCATACTTTCAACCATATCTCTCTTCGTGTTGGAGAAACGAATATTATTTTTAAAGAAGTCACAATGAGCTAAAACGTGTGCAACGATTAATTTATTTTGAACGAGAGAGTTTGTATCTAATAAAAATGCATAACATGGATCAGAGTTGATTACCAATTCATAAATTTTGCTTAGCCCTAAATCGTAATGAAGCTTCATTTTATAAAACTGTTTTCCAAAGCTCCAGTGGGAGAATCTTGTAGGCATACCGTAAGCGCCAAATGTATAAATGATATCTGCAGGACAGATTTCATAACGCATTGGGTAAAAGTCTAGCCCAAATCCTCTCGCAATCTCTGTAATTTCGTCAATAGTATATTCCAACGCTCTATAATCACTCGCCTTCATCACACTCTCCTCCTGTCTCTTCTTATATTATTCTATGAACTGAAAATTGAATTAATGTAAAAATAGTCATATCCAAACTATATTCATTTGTCTAATTCGAAATTTTTCAAAAAAAAACATAAACACAAAAAAACGTATGAAAAAAATTCATACGGTAGTTCATTTTATTTGTGCAACGCGATTGATATAACTTCATTTTTTAAATTATTTTTTTGATTAAGAAAAACTAATGTAGTTTGGTGTTCATAGTTTTACCAGATTGCATATTATTTTAATCTTATTATCCCTGTTTCAAATAAAAGTATACTTAAGTATTGGAAAAGATTTTTCTGTAGGGGGAGAAGTCAGATTAAATCAATAGTAGCAATTAAATACCAGGGATCGCAATTTAACTCCAAGGTAAATGCAAAAATAACAGTAATCAATATATTTTGGGACAATTTCATCCTATTTTGAGTTCCATTTAACTAAATTTAAGCCTATTTTTGTAAATTGATCAAAACCAATAAAGTATTTCTAAAATACGAAAAATCACAACACTATTTTCCTGTTTTCCCTATCGTTCCAGCACTTAACCATCCTTTTTTTACCTAACCTCTACCGTAACCTTTTGTTAAATTCTCTCATGGCTAATTAATTTTTTTCGCCATAAACTATGTGTACCCTCTAAAAAGGAGGTTCACAATGCAAGTACAATCCGATTATGATTTAGCATTGTATTACACTTATTGTTGTCAATGGGATAAGCTTCTCGTGTTAATGGTAAATACGAAAGACGAGCTTTTTTCAAAGCGTATCGAACATTTTCTACATGCCTTTAAATACGAGAGGGACTTAGCGGTCATTGATGAAAAACTAAAAGGTATGTTCCAACATATTGAGCATGCCACTAGGGAAGAAAGCGCCGAGGAACAATCTTTTATCTCATCATTAGAGCTTTAACTAAAAATAAATGAAAAGAGCGACTAAATAGTCGCTCTTTTTTTAGACTAATACTTCAATTTTTTCCATAAATGCTTGTTGTAAACTATCCAATTTTTGGATGCTATCTTGACGAGATTGTCCAACAATTCCGAAGTAGAACTTAATTTTTGGTTCAGTTCCAGATGGACGTAAGCATACCCATGAACCGTCTTCAAGTTGATACTTTAATACATTTGATTTAGGTAGAAGTATTTGTTCTTTTTCTCCTGATTCTAAAGTCGTTTTCTCTTGAAGTTTATAGTCTTCAACCGTAACAACTTTTAGACCATTTATATCAACAGGAGGGTTTTGACGGTAATTTGTTAAAATCGACTGGATTTTTTCTGTACCTTCAATCCCTTTTAATGTTAATGATTTTAGTCCTTCTAAGTAATAGCCATATTGCTCATATAGGCTATTTAGTCCTTCATATAAAGTCATACCTTTTGTTTTGTAATAAGTAGCTATTTCTGCAGCAAGTACTGTTGCTTGGATTGCGTCTTTATCACGAACAAATGGTTTAATTAAATAGCCATAGCTTTCTTCATAACCAAATAAGAATGAGTATTCGTTCGTTTGCTCATATTCTTTAATTTTTTCACCAATAAACTTAAATCCAGTAAGTGTATCGATTGTTTTAACACCGAATTTTGATGCGATTACTTGACCAAATTCAGATGTAACGATTGTTTTAAGTAATATAGCATTTGAAGGTACTTCTTGTTGGCTTAATAAATAGTGAAGCATTAATGCTCCTGTTTGATTTCCAGTTAGGACTACATATTCGCCATTTTCATTTTTCGTAGCGATTCCTAAACGATCAGCATCAGGGTCAGTTGCAATTAAAACATCTGCATCAATCTCTTTGCCGTAACGAATTGCATATTCAAATGCTGCGTGTTCTTCAGGATTCGGTGATTTTACAGTTGTAAAATTCGGATCTGCTTTTGCTTGTTCCTCAACAATTGTTACATTTTCAAAGCCAACTGCTTTTAATGACATCGTTGCAGGTAGTAATGCTGTGCCATGTAATGGAGTAAAGACAATTTTTAAATCCTTACCATGTTCTTGAACTAAATCGTTGTTAACAACAACAGTTTTTAGTTGCTCTACATATAATTTATCCATTTCTTTATCTAATCTATGTATTAAGCCTTTTTCAACTAAGTCTTTTTCAGAAGATACTTCAATTTCTAACTCATTTTCAAATGAATTAACGTATTCAATTACTTGATCAGCAGCAGCTGGAGGTAATTGACCACCGTCATCACCATAAACTTTAAATCCATTATATTCAGGTGGATTATGACTAGCCGTAATGACAATTCCACCGAAGCAGTTTAACTCACGTACTGCAAATGATAATTCTGGTGTAGGACGTAATTCATTGAATACATACGCTCTAATACCATATGTCGCAAGTGTTTTTGCTGCTTCCATTGCAAACTCAGGACTTTTATGGCGAGAATCGAAAGCAATTGCAACTCCTCGGTTTTTTGCTTCTTCTCCAAAGCTTTCAATATATTTTGCAAAACCAGCAGATGCTTTACGAATAGTATAGATGTTCATACGATTCGTTCCAGGTCCGATTTCTCCGCGCATTCCACCAGTTCCAAATTCTAAATTTTGATAGAAGCTTTCCTTAAGTATAAGGTGATTATTCTCAAGATTAATTAATTGTTCTTTAAGTTCTTGATCTAATGTCGGTGATTGAATCCATTTTTCATAAGTTGTTTCCCAATTCATTTTGTTCTCCTCCTATACTTAATCAGAGTTCAGATTCGATAAAAGTCTTACGAACTCCTTCTATATAACAAAAGTTTACAATATTCTCACTAAAATTTCTATAAATGCACTATTTTAAATCTGAATGAGATTGAAAAGTATGTAGAAAATAAAAACTAAAGGAGGTGAGTTCATGCCAGAAATTAGATGTAGTGTTGCAAATTGTAATTTTTGGGGGCAGGGAAACTTTTGCCAAGCAGACTCAATTCTTGTTCAAACCGAAGCATACGAATACTCAAATGACTTTGATTTAACGATTCAAAATGCAGTCTTAGACGGTGAGATAACTACTTCTGCTGTACATAGTGGTGAAACTTGCTGTCACACGTTTCGACCTAAATATTAATGAAATGGTGCCATTTACATTTTTCGTATATGGCACCATTTTATTAATTTATCCGTTCACAATTACTCCACCATTAACATGAATGATTTGACCTGTAATAAAGGAAGCTTCATTGCTTGCTAAATAAAGATATGCTGGTGCAAGCTCTACTGGTTGTCCAGCTCGTTTCATTGGAGTTGTGCTACCAAACTTTGCTACTTCTTGTTCGTCAAAACTTGCTGGAATCAATGGTGTCCATATCGGCCCGGGAGCTACACCATTAACACGAATTCCCTTTTGAGCAAGATTTGTAGAAAGTGAACGAGTAAATGTGACAATCGCTCCTTTCGTTGCAGAGTAATCCAATAATTGATCATGTCCTTTATAAGCAGTTATTGACGAAGTATTTATAATAGAGTCTCCTTGCTTCATATGTGGTAGGCAAGCTTTTGATAAAAAGAACATTGAAAAAATATTCGTTTCAAATGTTCTTTTTAATTGCTCTTCAGTAATGTCTTCCAAATTCTTTTGTGGATATTGAACAGCAGCATTGTTCACTAAAATGTTAATTTTTCCGAAGGTTTGAATTGCATTTTGAACGACTTGTTTACAAACTTCCTCTGTTCGAATGTCACATCTCATTATTTCACAATTTCCACCAATATCATTTATAAATTTCTTTGTATCTTGTGCATCAACATCTTCATCGAAATACGGAATAAAAACTGATGCCCCTTCTTTCGCAAAAAGTATTGCAACTGCTTTTCCAATTCCACTATCTCCACCAGTAATAATGGCTACTTTTCCCTTTAATTTACCACTTGGTGTGTAGTTTGGATCATCTGAAATAGGTATTGGCGTCATTTCCTTTTCGATACCTGGTTGCTTATTTTGATGTTGCGGATTAAATTTAGTCGGAAACTGTTTCTGATTCATTTACTACATCCTCCTTTTAAATAATTCAGATTTAGCATACCCAAATCGTACTTTTAGGAATACTAAACATAATTAAATTTGTTAAAAGAAGTTAATCAAATAAAAAAACTTGCACTTTTACAATAAAACGAATATTATTAATAACTGTTGAGTTTATCATTCGTATTTTACAAGGAGATCTATTATGTTTAAATTAAAAGAGGCTAACACTTCGTTTAAAACAGAAATTATAGCTGGTTTTACCACTTTTTTAACAATGGCTTATATAATAATTGTTAATCCTATAATATTATCTGCGGCTGGCGTTCCATTCGACCAAGCATTTACCGCAACAATCATTGCAACATTAGTTGGGACATTATTTATGGCATTGTTCGGAAACTACCCAATTGCGATTGCTCCCGGAATGGGAATGAATGCATACTTTGCCTATTCAGTTGTTTCAAAAGCACATGGCATTTCGTATCATTTAGCATTCTCAGCTGTATTTATTACAGGTATTTTATTCGTTATTCTATCTTTAACTAAATTTAGAACGCATTTAATAGAAGCAATTCCAAATACATTAAAACATGCAATTAGTGTTGGAATTGGATTATTTATCGCATTTATAGGTTTACGTCTTTCAGGTATAATCGTTGCTAACAAAGATAATCTTGTAGGATTAGGCGATCTCCATTCTACTGGTGTAGTCCTTACTATAATCGGAATTGCAATTACAATTATCTTATTTGCCTTAAATGTAAATGGAGCTTTATTCTTCGGAATGGTTGCAACAGCAATCATTTCGGGCATTGCTGGAAAATTACACATTAAAGGAAGTATATTCTCCTTCCCTAAATTACCTGAACATATTATTGTTGCTAATCCAATAACAGCCGCTTCAGATGTCATTCATTATGGACTATATTCGGTTGTTTTTTCTTTCTTATTAGTTACAATTTTTGATACGACAGGTACATTCTTAGGTGTAGCTTCACAAGCTGGTTTATTAAATAAGAAAGATGAAAAACGTACTGGTCGTGCGATGCTTTCTGATTCACTCGGTACTACAATTGGTGCTATGTTTGGTACTTCACCTACAACAGCTTATATCGAATCTACTGCAGGTGTTGCAGCTGGAGGTAGAACAGGTTTAACGGCACTTGTTGTTGCATTACTATTCGTTTTTGCAGCATTCTTTAGCCCACTTGTTAATTCAATTTCTGATGTAGCGGCAATTACATCACCGTCATTAATCGTAGTAGGTTGCTTAATGATGGGTAGCGTTCGTCATATTGAGTGGGATAACTTTGAAGAAGCATTCCCTGCATTTTTAGTTATTATCACAATGCCACTTACATCAAGTATTGCGACAGGTATTGCACTTGGGTTTATTACCTATCCATTATTAAAAGTCGTTAAAGGGAAAGCAAAAAATGTTAAACCAGTTATTTATATATTTGGTATTTTATTCTTAATCCAATTGGTTTTCTTCCCACATTAATAATAAATATTTTAAGGCACATGATCTTTTAAAAGATTAATGTGCTTTTTTATTTTTTTTTTAGGTACTAGCCTTTCCTTGATGGGACATCTATGCATATTTTGTTTATGTAGATTATTCAAGGAGGTGTTCTACGATGTGGAACAACCAAGATCAAGTCAACATGAACTCAAGTAGATGTAGACGTAATGACTGTGATTGTGACGATTGCAGAAGAAGACGTTGCGATTGTGATGATTGCCATCGAGATCGTTGTGATTGCCATAACCATGATTGTCACTGCAGATGCAGATGCTGTTGTACTAGAAGAAAAAGTAACTGTGGCTGTATGAATCCGTGTTTAGGTGTCGATATGGTAATGTTTGAAATGATGATGAAAAACATGATGAACAATAATAACAACAAAAATAATAATAATAAGGATTAATCTATTTTCTCCCTCCCCCATAAAAAAAACCTGAATTTAACAGGTTGATCAAACTGATGAAACGCTCGCTTTCTAAGTTGTTTCGCTTTTATAATACGCTTCGTACTTTGAAAGACAAGCGTTTTTAATCAGTCTCAATAGTCTAATTTTCAACATATTAAAACGACCTGACTAACAGGTCGTTT
>Ga0209795_10001330_pt1 | contig 15712 bp, 15 predicted proteins | sample AgamicOrMarz_FD_187166 | JGI IMG/M metagenome (GOLD analysis project Ga0209795, IMG submission 187166) | Agave microbial communities from Guanajuato, Mexico - Or.Ma.rz (SPAdes) (version 2) | ecosystem: Host-associated > Plants > Phyllosphere > Phylloplane/Leaf | place: Guanajuato, Mexico...
CGCTCGACTTGCATGTATTAGGCACGCCGCCAGCGTTCGTCCTGAGCCAGGATCAAACTCTCCATGAAAGTTGATTAGCTCCAAAAAGTTACGTTGGCTTAGTTTCAAATAGAAACCAATATTATTGTTTGTTGACGTTCTTGTTTGTTTAGTTTTCAAAGAGCAAACACTTCATCGCTCAAAGGCGACTTTATAATCTTACCAAGTTATCAACATAATGTCAACAACTTTTTTACCTTTTTTCTTTCGTGTTACTGTCTTGCAGCAACAGATAATAATATACCACCATTAATCATAGGATGCAATACCTTTTTTTAAAGTGAAAATATTCTATCTACTCTAATCTCGCAAGAAAAAAGCGCCAGATGACTCTGGCGCTTTTAAACCTTTATTTATGACGCATTAACGGAAATAATAGTACATCCCGAATGGATGGTGAATTGGTTAACAGCATAACTAGGCGATCGATACCAATTCCTAATCCACCTGTTGGCGGCATTCCATATTCTAATGCTTCGACAAAGTCCTCGTCCATTTGATGGGCTTCGTCATTACCTTGCTCACGCTCTTTTAATTGAGCCTCAAAACGCTCTCTTTGATCAATCGGGTCATTAAGTTCAGTAAAGGCATTTGCGTGCTCGCGGGCAACAATAAACAACTCAAAACGATCAGTGAACCTTGGATCCTCTTCATTTTTCTTCGCAAGTGGTGAAATCTCAACAGGATGCCCGTAAATGAAAGTTGGCTGAATTAATTTTTCCTCAACTCGCTGCTCAAAAAACTCATTAACAATATGCCCATAGAGCATGTGTTCTGTTATTTCAATATTGTGTTCTTTAGCAAGTGCACGAGCTTCTTCAACACTCATCTCTTTCCAGAAATCGACTCCCGTATATTCTTTTATGGCATCAACCATGTGAAGTCTTTTCCATTCAGGTTTAAGATCTACGTCATAGTCACCGTATTGAACAGTGGTGGTCCCTAAAACCTCTTGAGCGATATGTGCAATTAGGTTCTCAGTAAGACTCATAATATCCCGGTAATCTGCATAAGCTTCGTAAAGTTCAATCATTGTAAATTCAGGGTTATGACGAGTAGAAACACCCTCATTTCTGAAAACACGTCCAATTTCATATACCTTTTCGAGTCCACCAACAATCAGTCTCTTAAGGTGAAGTTCAATAGCAATCCTCATAAATAACGGCATATCAAGAGCATTGTGATGTGTAGTAAATGGTCTTGCGGAAGCACCACCCGCTATCGCATGCATCATCGGTGTTTCAACCTCTAAATAACCATGGTCATCTAGATAACGGCGCATCGATTGGATGATTCGGCTTCTAGTAATAAAAGTTTCCTTACTTTCCTGACTCATGATTAAATCTAAATAACGTTGACGGTAACGTTGCTCAACGTCCTTTAAACCATGGAACTTATCAGGAAGCGGACGAAGTGCCTTTGTAAGGAACACAAAGTTCTCTACTTTTACAGACAATTCACCTACTTTGGTTTTGAAAAGGGTGCCTGATACCCCAATGATGTCCCCAAGGTCAGCTGAATCAAATACCTTATATGACTCTTCACCAACAGCATCTTGACGCACATATACTTGAATTTGACCTGTCAAGTCTTGTATATGGGCAAATCCAGCCTTACCTTTACCACGCTTTGTCATAATCCGTCCGGCAAGTGTAACAGAAACATTCCTAGCCTCAATTTCTTCTTTTTCTAAATCATTGTATTGTGCAATTAATTCTTTTGTACTGTGAGAACGATCAAAACGCTTGCCAAATGGATCTAATCCATTTTCTCGCATTGTATTCATTTTTTCACGTCTGACCAAAAACTGGTCGTTTAATTCTTCCTGACTCATAATTACTTCAACTCCATAACTTTCTATTTTATGTAAAGCTCAAAGAATACTGGCCAATTAACTTTTCTAGCTTCAGCACTTACCCCTCTGACAATAACGCGACTCTAATTGTTCAATCAGCTGGTCTAAGCCCTTCCACTTTTTTGCATACTATATTATTTTACACAAACATGACAATTCAGACATCAAAAAAGTTCGTAAATGCATAAAAACTGCCAGTAATGCTACTGGCAGCTCTAATCAGTAAACAAAGATATTATAGAAAATAGGGCGAGGACTGTCAAATTAACCTACAATTAACTCACTGTTTTCCATTTCTTCTACATAAGCCACTAAACCATTTAATAACGTAACTAAGTCTTCTCTTGTATTGCATTCGTTAATTGCATTACGCACCCTTGCATTACCGCGCACGCCTTTTAAATACCATGCTGCATGTTTACGCATTTCACGGACTGCAATATACTCACTTTTTAAAGCAATTAAACGATCTAAATGAAGGATACATACGTCGATTTTTTCTCTCGTCGATGGCTCACCTAAAAGTTTGCCCGTTTCTAAATACTGAACGGTACGGTAAATCATCCACGGATTCCCTAGTGCAGCCCTGCCGATCATGACGCCATCTACACCTGTTTCCTCAAGCATTCTTTTCGCATCTTGAGGTGTTTGCACGTCCCCGTTACCAATCACAGGGATGTTAACAGACTGTTTTACTTCACGAATTATATCCCAATTTGCTTTTCCTTCATACATTTGCACACGAGTACGACCGTGGAGCGCTACAGCCTTTCCTCCTGCTCGTTCAACCATTTGAGCATTTTTCACAGCAAAAATATGCTCATCATCCCAGCCCATTCGCATTTTTACAGTGACAGGCTTATCTACCGCATCCACAACAGCAGAAACCATTTCATAAATTTTATTCGGATCTAATAACCACCTTGCTCCGGCATCACACTTTGTAATCTTCGGAACAGGGCAGCCCATATTGATATCAATGATGTCAGCATTAGTATTTTTATCAACAAATTTAGCCGCTTCTACAAGGGTTTCCTTTTCACCGCCAAAAATTTGCAGGCTGAGCGGTTTTTCACGCTCATCAATATAAAGCATATTCATAGTCTTTTCATTTTTAAAAACGATCCCCTTGTCACTGACCATTTCAGCACAAACTAAACCTGCCCCAAACTCTTTAACAGTCAAACGGAATGCTGAATTACATACACCTGCCATTGGTGCTAATACAACAGGATTTTTTATTTCAATATCACCTATTTTTAGCATTCGGTAACCTCCTCTCCTCTATTCTTTTGGTCTTAAGTCTTCTATACTAATCTTTAAGGATTGAGTAATTTTCTCAAGTAAATCTTCTGCAGGCAGGCGATTTCCTCTTTCAATTTCACCTAAAATAGATACTGATACACCTAGTTCCCTCGAAAAGCCTTCTTGTGTATAACCCTTTAGCTTCCGATAGGCACGAATACGTCTTCCCCATTTTTCCGCTTCCATAATCGGACTCCTTCTTTATCTGGTAGTTCATTCAGCAGTATGTTAAGAGGTTTATCCACCCTAGGTAATCTAAGGTTTTGATCAATTTCTACTAATGGAACTAAAACAAACGCCCGCTCTAACATTCTCGGGTGCGGTACATTAAGTTTCTCTGATTCTATATTTTCTTGGTTAAAGGTTAGAATGTCAAGGTCTACCGTCCGTGGTCCCCACTTTATTTCCCTTTTTCTTCCAAGTTCTAATTCTATTTTTAAACATGTCTCTAATAATTCCATAGCACTTAGATTCGTTTGAACCTTGATTACCATGTTCAAAAATAAATCTTGGTCCTCATATCCAACGGGGTCCGTTTCGTACACAGATGATAGATTTACCAATTGGATAGCAGGATAACTCTTTAATCGATTAATAGCATTAACTATATTATCATAACGGTTTCCAATATTTGAGCCAAGGGCAATAAATGCTGTATTTTCCACTTTTATCTTCTCCTCGTAATTTCTACGGCAACAGATTTGTAATGCCCTGGTATAGGAGGATCTGGTTTGATCACCTTAACCGTAACATCTAGTACAAGCGGAAATGCTCTTATGACACTTGCGGTAATTTCTTCTGCAACCGCTTCAAGCAGCTTATAGGGTTTCCCCTCAACCACTTCCTTACAAACTTGATACAATTCGCCATAATTTACGGAGAACTTAAGTTCATCTGATTCCCCGGCCTTCTTTAAATCAATGGATACAGATAAATCCACAATAAACCGCTGGCCTAATCGATTCTCCTCAGGAAACACGCCATGATAACCATAAAACTCCATCATATTTACATATATTTTATCCAATGACAGCATCCTTCCCCATCAATATATCCATCATTCTAGCCATTCTGCTCATTTCTTTTACGTCGTGAACCCGGATCATTTGACAGCCTTTTTGGATGCCATAACAAATGGTCGCTCCTGTCCCTTCCATTCTTTCACCTACAGGCAGATTTAATGCTTGTCCAATCATTGACTTTCTTGATGTTCCTAAAAGAATAGGATAGCCTAGCATTACAAACTTTTCTAAGTTTTGCATGGTTAGCAAGTTTTCCTGATAGTCACGTGCAAAACCAATACCAGGATCGAGGATAATATTTTCATCTCTTACCCCTGCGTTTTTTACAATTGCGATACTTTCATAAAGATCATTTATTACATCTCTCATAAAAGACTCGTAGTTACGGTCATAGCGATTGTGCATAAGGATGATAGGAACATTGTAGTCAGCAGCTACCTTTGCCATCCTTTCGTCAGCTTTAGCTCCCCATATATCATTAATGATGTGTGCCCCCGCCTCGATTGCCTGCTTGGCGACCTCCGCTTTATAGGTGTCAATCGATATTGGGATTGGAACCTGTTCCGAAATGGCTTTTATAACTGGGACAACCCGTTCAATTTCTTCCTCATCGGAAATAACAGTATAACCCGGCCTAGTGGATTCACCACCAATATCAATAATATCCGCACCATTTGCCGCCATTTCCCTTGCATGTTCAACCGCGCGTTCGATATGATTATATTCCCCTCCATCTGAGAAGGAATCAGGGGTCACATTTAAGATTCCCATTACAATGGTCTTTTTGGAATAATCCAAGGTATATGGCCCACACTTGATTTGTTCTTGAGTTGCTCTCACTCCATATTCCCCCCAGCATGTTTTTTCACATTTTATCATATTTTTAACAAAAAAAAGAGGCTTCGGCAAAATCTCGCCAACGCCTCCTATCTTTTTTATTCAGCATCATATTGGTAAAGTGGTGTACTTAAATAACGCTCTCCGTTATCGGGAATAATCGCAAGTACTTTTTTACCTTTACCTAGTTCTTTCGCTACCTTTAGGGCTGCAGAAATCGCTGCACCAGAAGATATACCGCCTAGAATACCTTCTTCTCTAGCAGCACGGCGAGAAGCTTCGAATGCTTCTTCAGTACCGATTTGAATAACTTCATCATAGATGTTTGTATTTAAAGTATCTGGTACAAAACCTGCGCCAAGTCCTTGAAGTTTGTGCGGTCCAGGGTTTCCACCTGATAGCACTGGTGAATCTTTTGGTTCAACCGCAATAATTTTCGCTTCTGGGAATTTTTCACGAATGACACTTCCAGCACCTGTAATGGTGCCGCCTGTTCCGATTCCGGATACAAAAGCGTCTAGTTGATCCATTTGTTCAACAATTTCTCTACCTGTAGTTCTTCTATGTACTTCAGGATTTGCTTGATTTTTAAATTGTTGTGGTAAGAAATAACCGTGTTCCTTTACTAGCTCTTCTGCTTTAGCAATTGCACCTTTCATCCCTGCTGGCCCAGGAGTTAAAACAAGCTCTGCACCATAAGCACGAAGAAGGTTTCTTCTTTCTAAGCTCATTGTCTCAGGCATAACGAAGATTGCTTTATAACCTTTTGCTGCAGCAATCATCGCAAGGCCAATACCTGTATTACCACTTGTTGGCTCAATGATTGTATCTCCTGGTTTAATTAAACCTTGCTCTTCTGCAGCTTCAATCATCGCAAGGCCGATACGGTCCTTAACACTGCTGCCTGGGTTAAAGTACTCAAGCTTTAAATAAACATCTGCACTATTTTCATCTACTAATCTGTTTAATTTAACAATTGGTGTTTGGCCAACTAATTCAGCCACTGAATTTGCAACACGAACCATTAGAGCACCTCTATTCCGAGTATTTTTATTGGGATTATATTATTAAATTTACCAGTTTTTAAGCCAACTTGTCAATTGTTTTGATTGAAAAATTTCAAATAAATTGAAAATATTATTAGTATATAAGTACTAATTGTAAGTCTTTTATCCTAGATCCCTCTAATGCCGCCTTTTATTATTATTCCCCTTTTCAAACAAAAAAACACAGAATTACAACTGTGTCTTTAATTAGGGTCTTTATCCCCATAAAACCAATTGACCTTAGCTTCATCCCATAGGATAGAGGCTGAGGCTGGCGCTTTCATTTGTTCTAGAGCAATTTGCCGACGGATTTGGTCTTTAACCTCATTATATGAATAGCTTTTCCCACTGATCTTCCCATCTAATTTTAAAAGAGCGTATCCTTCCTTCACCTTTATGGGCTTGCTGACAGCTTTTGTCTTCAATTTTTTAGCAGCCGTGATATATTGTTTAGGAAAACGCTCATCTCCTTCACTAATATATCCGATATCCCCACCTTCATTTGCTGAGAACTCCTCTAGCGACCGTTCCATGGCCATTGCTGAAAAACTAGACCCATGAGCAAGCTCTTTTGCTGCAGTTTCTGCTTCTTTCTTTGTTTTAACGACTATGTGCGATAAGTGATAGGCTGCTGGAACACTGAAAAGATTTTTATTTTTTGTATAATATCTTTTTAATTCACGATTGGAAACAGATACATCCTTTGTTAATATCTCTTCTAAGAGCAAACTGCTGCGGATTTGTTCTTTCCACTTGGTTTCATTTTGATGATTTTTTTGGCTAAAAGTATTATATGTAGTTTGAAGCATTCGATATTCGCGCCCAACATCTTGGTCTGATACCTTAATGTTGTATTTTGCTGCCATTTCCTCGATTACTTTTTGGTTCACCATTTCCTTCAGTACATCTTTTCCATATTTAGCTTCTAACTCATTCAGCCAGGCTTGTCGGGAAATTTCCTTCTTTCCGACGGTTGCTACGGCCTCGTCATTTGCCGCTAAACCATTTACCTCGTTCACCCTTGTCAGGAAAAAGGCCACTGTCAGACAGTTAATAAAAACAAGGGCTGCGATGATCATCCAAAGCTGCTTCTTCCCCAACCTTCTCTCCTCCATTTAATAGCGCAAGCGCCCTGGTCAGCGGCGTATGGCCTGGAGTACTCCAACTGAGATAAAGGAAACACGAAGAGCGTTAGCTTTTTCGTGTTGACTTGTCGTAGGTTGGAGCGCGAAGGACACTAGCCGCTAGGGCGCTGGAGCTGGACAATTCTCAAAGATTTTTCTTCTTTCTTACTTCATCCGAAAAGCGCAAGCGCTGTTTAGCGATGTACATTAACCGCTGGCGCTTGCGCTGGACATTATTGTATAACTAAAGACTATTTTGCTTCTTCTCTTAAGGCTTCTAGCTCTTCCTTAGAATATTGATATTTTTCGTTACAGAAGTGACAGTGGGCCTCCGCCTGTCCATCTTCTTCAATCATCGCGGTGATCTCAGCCGCCCCTAAGCCAATAATGGCATTGGCAAAACGCTCTTTGGAGCAATTACATTCAAAACCGACCGGCATTGTTTCTAAAATCTTCACATGCTCTTTTCCGAACAATTCTGCAAGGATTTGCTCTGGAGTAAGTCCTCGCTCAACTAATTTAGAAATTGGTTCAATTGTCTTTAACCGTTCTTCTAATTGAGAAATAAGTGTATCCGGCGTCCCTGGCATTAATTGAAAAATAAATCCTCCTGCAGCTAAAATCGAATCATCGGGGTTTACTAAAACACCAACTCCCACAGAGGAAGGCACCTGTTCTGAGGTCGCAAAGTAATAGGTAAAGTCCTCGCCCAGTTCTCCTGATACAAGCGGTACTTGTCCAGAAAAGAAGTCACGCAATCCGATATCCTTAACAACCGCTAACATACCATCTGTACCGACCGCACGGCGGACGTCAAGCTTACCGTGTTCATTTGATTCAAAATCAACCTCCGGATTGGTCACATAACCGCGCACCTCACCCTTGGCGTTGCTATCGACGACAATCGGACCAAGCGGACCGCCGCCATTAATTTTTACTGTAAGTTTATCCTCACCTTTTAGCATTGCCCCCATCATGACCGCCGCGGTCATCGTGCGGCCAAGAGCAGCTGATGCCGTGCGCCAAGTTTGATGACGGCGTTGTGCTTCACTGATTGTATCAGTAGTGCGGACTGCATATGCACGTATATTTCCATCATAGGCTAGTGCCTTTACAAGATAATCCTTCAAAAGTATAACTCCCTTCTTGCTGTATAACATTAGGTTATCCCATGTTTCGTTTATAGATAAGTGAAAGACCCTTTAAAGTTAAAAAAGGATCGATTATATCAATAATAGTTGATTCTTGTGAAATTAAGCCCGCAAGTCCTCCTGTTGCTATTACTGTAGGTTTTTTGGGGCTTTGATCCATCATCCTTTTCACAATCCCCTCCACTTGTCCAACATAGCCATAAACAATCCCAGCCTGCATAGCCGAAACGGTATTCTTTCCAATTACCCCTTCTGGTCTAGCAATTTCAATCCGTGGTAATTTTGCTGCTCTAGAATAAAGGGCCTCCGTCGAAATACCAATTCCAGGTGCAATTGCACCACCCATATATTGACGCTCCTCATTCACATAACAATACGTGGTAGCTGTACCAAAATCCACTATGATAAGCGGGCTTCCATATTCATGAATAGCGGCTACAGCATTCACAATTCGGTCAGCACCGACCTCTCTTGGATTTTCGTATTTAATATTAAGTCCTGTTTTAATACCAGGTCCGACGACAAGAGGCTTTATGTGAAAGTACTTTTGACACATTCTTTCTAAGGCAAGCATGATTGGCGGCACAACGGAAGAAATAATAATGCCATCAATATCAGAAAACTTAAGGCCCGAAAAGTCAAATAAGGCCTTTATATTCATTCCAAATTCATCTTCGGTACGGTTGCGGTTCGTTTCAACACGCCAATGATACTTAAGTTCCTCTCCATCATAAACACCTAAGACAATATTGGTATTTCCCACATCAAATACGAAAATCAATTCTATCACTCGCTTTATTTATATTCTTTTCCTCATACGCAACATCATATCATAAATAGTTTATGCGTGAAAAAAAAGAGCGCTTCAGTGAAGCACTCTTTCCTAAATTATTTATAATCGATTTCGTCAGATGGGGTATCTAAAAAGGATTTTTCCTCTTTTACCGCCTCATCTTTTTTTGTATTGATGGTTACCTTCACATCATCTGTTTTTTTGGGTCCAATCCTCACAGATTCTAAGTGTTCAGATGGATCTGGCATGTGACCATGCTCAACCAAGTATTTGATTTGTTCAGCAACAAGCGTTTCTACTTCAAGAAGAGTGGTAGCAATAAGATTAAGCTTATCACGGTTTTCAGTAAGAATTTTTCTAGCTCTTTCATAACACTCTTTAATTATACTTTGAATTTCAAGATCAATTTCATAGGCAATCGCATCGGAGTAATTTTGTTCATTATGAATGTCACGGCCCAAGAAAACCTGACCACCTGATGCTTGACCGAATTGAAGCGGTCCGAGCTTATCACTCATACCATATTCAGTTACCATCTTGCGAGCAATACCTGTAGCACGTTGGAAGTCATTATGTGCACCAGTACTTACTTCACCAAAGACAATTTCTTCCGCAACACGGCCACCTAACAAACCAACAATCTTATCAAGCAATTCAGGCTTTGTCATAAAGTAACGGTCTTCTCTAGGAAGCATGACGGCATATCCGCCAGCTTGCCCACGTGGGACGATGGTAACTTTGTGAACCATATCCGCTTCATCGAGAACTAAACCTATCACCGTATGGCCGCCTTCATGGAAAGCAACAATTTTTCGTTCTTTTTCTGATATAACCCTGCTTTTCTTTGCAGGACCCGCAATAACGCGGTCAGTCGCTTCATCAATATCTTCCATATCAATTTTCTTCTTACTGCTGCGAGCTGCAACTAATGCTGCTTCATTCAGTAAGTTTTCCAAATCAGCACCAGAAAAACCAGGTGTGCGCATTGCTATATTTTTCAAATTAACAGATTCATCTAATGGTTTATTACGAGCGTGTACTTTCAGAACTGCCTCACGTCCCACAACATCTGGACGGTCAACGGTAATCTGACGGTCAAAGCGTCCTGGACGTAATAATGCAGGATCGAGAATATCTGCACGGTTGGTTGCAGCAATAATGATAATGCCTTCATTTGCACCAAATCCATCCATTTCAACCAGCAATTGATTCAAGGTTTGCTCACGTTCATCGTGGCCACCGCCGAGGCCAGCACCACGCTGGCGTCCAACCGCGTCAATTTCATCAATGAAAATAATACAAGGAGCATTTTTCTTCGCATTTTCAAATAAATCTCGAACACGGGATGCACCAACCCCGACAAACATTTCAACGAAATCAGAACCACTGATGGAGAAGAACGGTACACCAGCTTCACCAGCCGTAGCACGGGCAAGTAACGTTTTACCAGTACCAGGAGGCCCTACAAGTAATACTCCTTTTGGAATACGCGCACCAAGTTCAGCAAATTTTCGTGGGTCCTTTAAAAACTCAACCACTTCGACTAATTCGGCTTTTTCTTCATCTGCACCAGCAACATCTCTAAAACGAACCTTTTTCTTATCATCGTTATAAAGCTTTGCCTTAGATTTACCAAAGTTCATGACACGGCTTCCGCCGCCCTGAGCTTGGTTTAACAAAAAGAAAAATAAAATAAAGATGATCACGAACGGAATAATGGAAGTAAAGAAAGTAACCCAGCCGCTTGTTTCCTTAGCCGGCATAACTTCCACTTTTGAATCAGCCTTATCAATACGGTCGAGAATCTTTTCACTGTTAGGAATATAGGTAATAAACTTCTTATTACCTGATTCTAATACACCCTGAACCTCATAGACACCTCGTTCAGGCTGCATGGAAAATGATTTAACTTTACCACTTTCTAGTTGTGTTACAAATTTATCATATGAGATTTTATCTGTTGGCTCACTGCTTCCATTAAAGAAACTAACTACACCAATAATGACTAAAAATATTAATAAATAAAAGATGGTATTACGGAAAATCCGATTCATCTCTTACCTCCTCCCGCGGATAAAAACTAAATTAAATAGTATCATAGAAAATCTTGCTAATTCAAGGAATTACTCTCAGGATTTAGGACTGTCACAAACAGTCATACAAGTTTTTTTCTTATTAATTATTACTATAAACTTCCGGTTTTAAAACACCAATGTAAGGAAGATTCCGGTACTTTTCAATATAATCTAAACCATATCCAACAACAAATTCATCCGGAACAATAAAGCCTGCATAATCAGCTTGTATGTCACTTTTTCTTCCTGTTGGCTTATCAAGCAAAGTAACAATTTTAATCGATTTCGCTTTACGATAACGGAACAAATCGACTAAGTAGCTAAGTGTTAATCCACTATCAATAATATCTTCTATAATTAATATGTCCCTTCCTTCAACAGAAGTATCTAAATCCTTTAAAATTTTAACCTCTCCGGAAGATACAAGGGCTGTACCATAGCTTGAAACATCCATAAAATCCATTTCAAGGTAGCAATCCATGCGCTTTAATAGGTCTGACATAAATGGCATTGCACCTTTTAAAACACCAATTGCAAGTGGGAAACGATCATGATACTCTTCCGTTAATTGAGCTGCTAATTCCTTAATCTTCTCTTGAATTTCTTCTTCTGAAACTAATACCTTTTCAATATCATCTTTCATCATAAAATGTGCCCCCTAGAAGATCATTACGTATTGTATGTTAGTTTTATATGCTGTTCTGCAGTTGGATCAACACCTTCAAAAGAAGACCTTTTTATATTTGGAAGCCAAATAATTAATCCCTCTCTGTCTGTAATGACCGGCCACACCTCGCGGTCCTGCCGTGGAACTTTTTGATCAATAAAAATATCCTTTAACTTTTTTGACCCCTGTATACCCTTTAATGTCATCCGGTCACCTTTTTTTCTATTGCGTATAATCAAAGGAAATCGAAGCGAGCCTGCATTAAATATGGCACTATTCCATGACTCATCAGGTTTTCCCCCGGTTATAAAATCGATAATTATGCTTCCTCCATTAGGAAGCATGATCGTTCCAGGTTCGTTGACTTCAAAATAATAGGGTTCAGCCTTTATTTGCCCATATTGGAATGAAAGTTGAAAATAAGAGCGAATAACCTTTAAACCATATGGAAGATCAAGTGTTCCTGAAGGCTCATGATGGTCTATTAAAGAAAATACTTGATCGATATGTATCGCAGAAAGAGATGCAGGTTTTTCCTTGTAAAGATAGTTTAATATTAGTTGAATCCCTCTCCTTTGTAAAGGTAAAGGCATTTCAAGAAAACGATTAATGTCAATAGTCATTTTGTCTTCTTCTCTTTTTGTCAATACTGTATTCAATCGCTCAACTGTTAAATCCTGCAAAAACTCCTCATCACTTTGCAGCTCTTCACTAAAGCGCTGAAAATGTTCATGCACATGGCTGTTTTCTGCTTTAAGAAAAGGCAGAACCTGCTTACGATAACGATTCCTGCTATAAATGCCCTTCACATTGCTTGGGTCTATCCTTGGAATAAGCTTATGCCTGTCACAATAGTGTTGAAGTTCCTCTTTCGTTAAACATAAGAAGGGACGAAAAATAATTCCCTCATAAAACGGCCGTGAGAATGGTATACCCGCCCTGGCTTTTCCACTGCTCCCTCTTGTAAGCCGCATCAGCATAGTCTCTATTTGGTCGTCACCATGGTGTCCTAATGCTAAATACGAGGATTGGTACTGTTTCATTATTGTATGATAAAAATCATATCTTACTTCTCTTCCTGCAATTTGAGAACTCTTTCCTGTCTCTTTCATGATTTTGGTTACATTAACTTGAACCATTTCAAAAGGGACGTTGTACTGCCCGCAAAAGTCTTTTACAAACATGGCATCCAGGAAGGATTCTTCTCCACGGAACATATGGTCCACGTGAGCGACTACCAAAAACAGATTTCTTTTTTCTCGTTCCTTCAATAAATAGTGAAGAAGTGCTAATGAATCGGGTCCACCCGAAACTCCCACTACAATCCGTTTGTTGTCCAAGGAAAAGGAATGGCGCTGCAAAAAGGACTCAACTTTTAATTCGAACATATAAATTGCACACTTTCTAAGCAAATTTGGAAGTCGCATATCAGGCTTCCGCTTTTCTTTTGTCTTGCTTCAGCGCACAGCAGCTAGTGTATTGACCCTTTCCTCCTTACGATAAGTCAACATCAGATCGCTTCCGCTTTTCTGTTTTCCTTTATCTCATTCGGAGCGGATCCAATCCATACGCCGCTAAACGTGCGCTTGCGCTTTTCTTTTTAGCTTACCACTTTTGATTATGAACTATCAAAAATTAATGTAATGAAAAGTAGGTTTTCTATCTATACGGATGAAAGTAAAATTGGTTTCATTTTATTACGGTAAATTATTAAAAGTATACCAAGCATATAAGACACCTAGAACGATTGCGATAAATAAAAATTCCATCAAGCCGCTTTTTTTCTTCTTCCGCCTGTAGCTCTGTCTTGAAAGTGGGACGGATTGAGTATTTTTTACCCCAGCTTGGTTACCCTGGGCAGTTTTTTGTTTATTTACTCGTGGTTTTGAAGGAGCAGCAGAATTATTTTTCTCGACCATTAAATCTAATAAATCTTCCCGCATTTGTTTAGCTTGACTGTATTGTCCTTGGAGTGCCTTTAAAATAACTGGTTCAAATTTTATTAACTCTTGTTTTTGCCGTATGGCATCTTTTAGCTGCGGGAGCCCGCCTGTTGATTTCGTAAATCGATTTGGATAAGCTGTATTAATCATGATCATGGCAACCGCAAATAAATCATAGGATGGCTCAGCCTTTCGGGAACCTAATCCCCAATAGCCACGGTCATAAAACTCAGTAAACTCTTTAATGGCCCGGCCCTTAATGGTCGTACCGCCCACATCTATACATCTGATTTTCGGAGGCGGGCCCGTCACGATTAAATTTTCGGGTTTCAAATCTCCAAAGACCCAGCCGTTTTGATGAAGCTGTTCTAAATCATTCAGCAGCTGCAAAAATAATACACTTGTCCAAGAGGGCCCTTTCGTTTGTAAAAAGGACAGGAAATCCGGCCCCTGAATATACTCCATCACATAAAAAGAAATCTTGCTGTTATTCCACTGCCAATCATCGACATCAAGCAAACAAGGTCCGAGGGAGTGTCCCTGGACCTTTGCAAAGGATTTTAAAACATTAACCTCTGAGGTGATTGACATACCATTATCACTCATTTTTAAAGCGACCTGAGTGTCTTTATGTTTGGCAAGGTAAACCACCCCATTTGCACCAAATCCTAGTTCCTTAATAATCCTATATTCTCGCGCATGCCACTTTCCTGTAATAATGGTCCCGGGGCTTACCTTACATTGATTCTTCAAAGTATGATTCATCATCACGAGACAGCAGGCTCCTTAATGATTGTTTTTTTTCTGAAAAAGCAGATAAGGCAGTTCTTAATGCCGGCCCCGTTGGCGTGATGCCACCGGTCGACAGCTGGGAAAACACACTTGTCAAAACTTGTAACTTAGGTGTCCAATCAAGCAATTTTTCGACATCATTCTTTTTCCCGGGAAATACATACACAGAAAACAGATTATCTCCAGTCCTTGCATTCAAGCTTAGAGAAAGGTCAAGGAGTGCCTCTTTTACTGTTGGAAGCTTGTGTTTCATACTTGCGCTTGTATCGACAAGAATCAACACCTCTAATTCGACAGTTTCCCCCAATTCATCGACAACCTCCATAACCTCACCGCGTTTTTCAGGCGGAAGATCCTCCATTGTCTGTGAACCTCCCAATATTTCCTGAAGCTGACGGTTGACTACACCTTGAATGGTTTGATTCATTGCTTTCCGGGTAACCATCTGCACCGTTTGCGAAAGCCTTTCGGCATAAACAATCTGACTGACTCCGCCGCCTGACATGGCAATCCCTTCAATTTCGGCAATTCCCTTTTCATCAATCACATCATGCTCCATGACACCAATGACATTCACAGTAATTCCTTGTTCATTAGCAAGAGCTGACATCGCTATCGGGTCTTCCCCTTGATTTGAGCATCCATCTGTAATCAGTAAAATTTGCCGAATCTTCCCTGTGTACATAACCTTCCCCCTCCATTTTCAGTATTGCTACCATTTTCGACGGGATTAGGTTGATTTATACATATTTAACTGAAGGAGTGGATAAATTAATTGGTTAGGCATGGCGTTTTACTTTATGAAGAGGAATAGACGCCCACTTCGGTGTATTATGTTTAATTTTAGCTACAGTCACAGTCATATCATCATCAATTAAACCAGATCTGGAGCGAATAACCTCTTCCATTATTAGATCTGCAACCTCTTGCGGATCATCGGTCTCTAGTTCTTGTACCTTTCGTTTCATCCATAAATCATAATTTTCTACATGCTTTGGTCCTTCAAATACTCCATCACTCATCATAATTAGCAGATCCCCTGCTTTTAATTGTTCGCTGACAA
>Ga0209795_10001337_pt1 | contig 15635 bp, 15 predicted proteins | sample AgamicOrMarz_FD_187166 | JGI IMG/M metagenome (GOLD analysis project Ga0209795, IMG submission 187166) | Agave microbial communities from Guanajuato, Mexico - Or.Ma.rz (SPAdes) (version 2) | ecosystem: Host-associated > Plants > Phyllosphere > Phylloplane/Leaf | place: Guanajuato, Mexico...
CTTCAGGAAGTTGGCAGTTTGCAATGACACAGAAATCTGAAAATAAAGAATGGTCTGCTAAACTAGTAGATTGGATGACAAATAAAGATTCGAATTTAGAATTAAGTCGTACAATTGCAGCACTACCAGTTCGTTACTCTTCTGAAAAAGTACTTACAAAAGAATTTTCGGATCAAATGAATGTATTTATGAAGCAATTAAAGGAATCAGGACACGCTCGACCAGTAACACCAGCATATCCACAAGTAACACGTGCTTTCCAACAAACAATTGATGATATCAGTTTCTATGATCAAAACAAAAATATTAAAAAAGTCTTAGATACACGCGCTACAGAAATGCAAGCAGCTATCGATAAGGCTAATCGATAAAAGCAGCTAGAAGGAGGCATTATGATTAAAACTGGATTAAAAGGAAGTAAGACTGTTTACACATTCCCAGGAACAGAAAAAGAGGCTAAAAATAGAATTAAATGGAGAGAAAATGTAGTAGCTTATACATTTTTAGGACCAGCATTATTACTTTTATTGCTGTTCCTGATTATTCCAGCTATTATGTCCGTCTACTATGCATTTACAGATTATTATCTTTTAACACCCGACACGCGCAAATTCGTAGGATTAGACAACTTTATCAATTTATTTAAGGATCCTATTTTCTTGAAAAGCCTGGCGAATACACTGAAATTTGTCGTGTGGGTAATTCCTTTACAGATAGGGGCAGCTCTTGGGCTGGCCCTCCTGTTAAACAAACAACGTAAAGCTAACACATTTTTTAAAGTAGCTTACTTTAGTCCTGTGGTAATGTCGCTCGTTGTTATCTCAGTTCTTTGGCTTTATTTATTAAATCCAAATGAAGGAATTATCAATAATGTACTCACTTATTTTGGTGTTTCAGCTCAACCGTTCTTAACAAGCCCTAAACAGGCTATGTTTACAATTGTTTTTGTTTCAGCCTGGCAGGGAGCTGGATTTCAAATGTTAATTTTTCTAGCAGGTTTGCAAAATATACCTGGAGACGTCTACGAAGCTGCACAACTAGATGGAATGAATAAATGGCAACGATTTATTTATATTACGTTACCATTATTAAAGCCAACCTCTATTTTCATATTTATTACGACATTAATTGGGGCGTTTAAGCTATTAGTTCAACCAATGGTTATGACACAAGGGGGGCCAGTAAACTCCACGATGACGGTTGTATATTACATTTATCAAACTGGCTTTACGGATCGAATGGTTGGATACGCTAGTTCGATTGCCCTTCTATTTGGAACAATTATTGGATTAGTTACGCTAGCGCAACGGAAATTAGTAAAGGAGGAAGATAACTAATGAGACGAAATTTCGGGCCTTTAACAATCCTAGAATACATTTGTTTAGTTTTGCTGGCGGTATTATTTATATTCCCATTGTTTTGGATGATCGCATCCTCAATGAAACCTGAAGCAGAAGTTTATAACAATATGAATAGTATCAAGGCTTTCCTACCCTCCATTCATCCGTCAGATTGGTTTATATCCTATAAGCAAGTTCTGTCACGTTTTCATTTACTTGGTTATATAATAAACAGCTTGTTTTATGGTTTATGTGTAGCAGCAGGTTCTGTCATTATCAATGGGATGGCAGGTTATGCGTTCGCTAAATTGAATTTTAATGGAAAAAGAGTGCTGTTTGGTCTTTTATTGGCGCTTTTAATCGTACCACTTGAAACAATCTTAATCTCCCAATTTACTATAGTTCACAAACTGGGATTAGTAGACACTCGTCTCGCTGTAATTCTGCCAGCCTTAGCAGGGGCATTCAATATCTATTTATTCCGAAACTTTTTCATGGCTATTCCAGCAGAGATTATTGAATCAGCCAAATTGGATGGAGCAAATACCTGGCAAATATTCTTGAGAATTATGCTCCCGATGTCTAAACCGGCTGTTGCTACAGTTGGAACTCTAGCCTTTATCGGAAGTTGGAATGATTATATTTGGCCATTAATGGTTTTAACGGACAAATCAAAATTTCCGATTCAAGTTGCAATAACAGCCATCAATAGTACGGAGCCAGTTTACACGAATCAAGTTATGGCTGTTTTAACTATATCCACCATACCCTTAATTCTTATCTATATAGTGGCTCAGCGTTATATTTTAGAAGGGATTGGTGGTTCAGGAACGGGTATTAAATAAGAAAAAATTAGGTTATTGTTGCGAAAGCAATACTTAGGTATGGGTAATTTTAAAAATAAATGTCAACCGATTGACATAAAATGAATTTGAAAGTGCTTTCAGTTTTTGTTTCAAGGATTCTATATATCTAGTTAAAGGAGCAACAAACATGAAAAGTTCAAAAGTTCTCTATTGGAAGTTAAGCGCATATTTTTTCTTTTTCTTTTTTACTTGGTCTTCTAGCGCCTCTTTATTTCCCATTTGGTTAAAGCAAGAATTGAATTTAAGTGGATCAGCCACAGGTTTGATTTTCTCTGTAAACGCTATCTTCGCATTGTGTATACAGCCTGTATATGGTTACATCTCTGACAAGATAGGCCTAAAGAAAAATATATTATCTTTTATTAGTTTACTGCTTGTATTTGTAGGACCATTTTATATTTATATATATGGACCACTATTAAAATATAATGTGATTTTAGGTGCAGCTGTGGGAGCTATTTATTTAGGCATTGGTATTTCTGCAGGTATTGGCGCTATTGAAACCTATGTTGAAAAAGTTAGTCGTAAATACGATTTCGAATACGGAAAGTCTAGAATGTGGGGTTCGTTAGGTTGGGCGTCAGCAACTTTCTTTGCAGGTCAGCTATTTAATATTAATCCCAATATCAACTTTTGGGTGGCATCTATTTCAGCAATTATCTTAGTTGCAATTATTTTATCAGTAAAAATAGAAGTCACAAACTTTGAATTGGAAAAAGCTGAGTCCGTTAAATTAAAAGATGTTGGGCAACTTTTTCTTTTAAAGAAGTTTTGGTTTTTGATGATGTATGTGATTGGAGTAACGTGTGTATATAGTGTGTACGATCAACAATTTCCAATTTACTACACATCTTTATTTCCTACCGAGGCGAGAGGGAATCAAGTATTTGGATATTTAAGTTCTTTTCAGGTATTTTTAGAGGCCGGAATGATGTTTATTGCACCTTTTATTGTAAACAAAATTGGAGCCAAAAATGGACTATTATTAGCAGGTCTTCTAATGGCATTTCGTATTATTGGGTCAGGACTTGTAGTGGGACCAATTGGGATTTCCTCAATGAAATTAATACATGCACTAGAATTACCCATTATGTTGATAGCTATTTTTAAATATTTTGCAGCTAACTTCGATACCCGATTATCTTCGGTTTTATATTTAGTTGGATTTCAGGCTGCCTCTCAAATAGGTGCATCTTTGTTATCACCTTTTGCAGGTAAATTATACGACATAATAGGTTTCCGTCATACTTATCTTATTCTAGGAACAATGGTCCTTTGTTTTACGATTATTTCAATGTTCACTTTATTAAATTCTAATAAAATTAAAGATTTAGAAGTAAATGAAAAAGACATAAAACAAGTTATATAAGGAGATGTTAGAATGTTCACAATAAATAAACTCCAGCAAGCGCAAGAAGCATTGGATACTGCAAAAGAAGGAGTAAATAACCGTTATCGGTTAGGCTATCATATTATGGCACCTGCCAACTGGATTAATGATCCAAATGGTTTAGTACAGTATAAAGGAGAATATCATGTCTTTTATCAACATCATCCATACGATGAAAACTGGGGTCCAATGCATTGGGGCCATGTAAAGAGTAAAGATCTTGTGCATTGGGAACACTTGCCTATCGCTTTAGCTCCTGGTGACGCTTGTGATACTGACGGATGTTTCTCGGGAAGCGCTGTAGATAATGATGGGGAATTAACGTTAATCTATACAGGTCATCACTATGCAGACAAAGAAAAAGATTTATTTTATCAAAATCAAAATCTTGCTGTTAGTACCGATGGTGTCACATTTCATAAGATTGCAGAAAATCCAGTAATTCCTGAACCACCTACAGATAGTAGTCATCATTTCCGTGATCCTAAAGTATGGAAACACAAAGATAGTTGGTATATGGTAGTAGGAAATTCGACCAAAGAGAATGTGGGCAGAGTAATTTTATACCGTTCTCCAGATTTACGTACGTGGTCATATATTGGTGTATTGGCACAAGGAAACGAAAATCTTGGATTCATGTGGGAATGTCCAGATTTCTTTGAATTAGATGGAAAACACGTTCTCATGATTTCTCCACAAGGTATTAAAAAAGATGGGGATTTATACAACAACTTATTTCAAACGGGATATTTAATTGGAGATTACAATTACGAAACAAACGACTTTACACATGGCTCATTTAGTGAGTTAGATAATGGACATGATTTTTATGCAGTTCAAACGTTATTAGATGAAAAAGGACGTCGAATTGCTATTGGTTGGATGGATATGTGGGAGTCAGATATGCCAACAAAAGAAGATGGATGGTGCGGAGCACTTACGTTACCACGTGAAGTTACTTTAGGAGAGAATGATAAAGTTTTAATGAATCCTGTAGAAGAATTAAACTTATTGCGTGAGATTGAACATAGTACACTTATCAATGTAACTTCTAATAGCTATTTAATAGAAACAAACGAAGATTTACTTGAAATAAAAGCTGTGTTTGACCTAACCAATTGTAACGCTCAGTCGGTTGGAATAAGAATTCGTGGAATTAACCAGGAAGAGACTGTATTGACGTATCACTTGAACAAACAAACACTAAAACTCGATTGTTCTAAGTCTGGTAAAGTTGAAGATGGTGTAAGAAATACCATTCTTAGGGCAAATCAAGAGCTTTCCTTACGCATATTCCTTGATCGATCCTCTATTGAAGTATTTGCAAATGAAGGACAAGCAACTATGACAAGTCGTATTTATCCAACTGAAGATAGATTAGGCATTGAAGTATTTGCAGATGTTGAAGATGTAAAGATTAAGGAATTAACATATTGGAAGTTAAAAGATATCTGGAAATAAACTATGAATGAACAAGTGTACAAGCACTTGTTCATTATTTTGGGGTGAAAATGTTGAAAAGAGTTTTTTGTATTGGTGAAACATTAATTGATTTTATTCCTGTTCAAAAAGAAAAGTCTTTAAAAGAAGTTACTAGTTTTGAACGTGTGGCTGGGGGAGCTCCTATGAACGTTGCAATTGCGATTGCAAAATACGGGGGAAATTCTGTTATGCTAACGAAAATAGCTAATGATAGCTTTGGTGATTATTTAGTAGGTGTGCTTGAAGGAAACGGGGTAGATACTTCATATATTATTCGATGCGATGAAGGAGAGACTGGTTTGGCATTCGTATCTGTAGATAAATTGGGAGATAGAGACTTCAGTTTTTATAGAAAGAATTCAGCTGACTTATTACTTTTACCAAACGAGGTGAAAGTAGAGTGGTTTGATAAGGGAGATCTTCTTCATTTTTGTTCTGTAGATTTAGTCGAAAGTCCAATGAAACAAACTCATATCAAGGTAATAGATAGTTTTCAAAAAATAGGGGGGATTGTCAGTTTTGATCCCAATGTTCGTCTTCCCTTATGGCCTGACAAAGAAAGCTGTCGTCGAACAATTCTAGACTTTTTACCTTTAGCAGATATTGTGAAAGTATCGGATGAGGAATTATTTTTTATAACCAATATTGAAGGAGAAAGAGAAGCTATTAACTCTCTTTTTGCTGGCAATGTAAAAGTAGTAGTTTATACCAAAGGAAAAGATGGAGCCATTGTTTATTTGAAAAATGGAGAACAATTCGAGGATAAAGGATTTAAAGTGACTGTCTCAGATACAACCGGAGCAGGTGATGCATTTATAGGTGGTTTTTTATCCGAATTGCTTTCAATTGATATATCGAGCGACAATCTATGCCAAAAAGTGAGTGAACACCATCAACAGTTGCTTACCTTTGCTAATGCAAGTGGGGCACTTACAGCTTCAGTAAAAGGAGCGATCCACGCAGCACCTGGAAAGCAACATATAGTGAATTTTATTGCTACTCAAAGAGGCGGATTAGCTTAAGAAAATATGTATTTATAATTAGGAATTAGTTTGGAATTCAAGGGTGAAAAGAAAGGATTTAAATCATGAGGACTGAAAAGGAAAAGATGTTAGCTGGGGAAATGTATAATCCTGCAGATGCTCAATTGGTAAAGGACCGAGAATATGCAAGGCGACAGGTTAGAATATATAATGAAACTTCGGAAACTGAAGGTGAAAAGCGTACTCAATTATTAAGAGAATTATTTGGTTCAACTGGAGAAAACGTATATATTGAACCAAACATCAGAGTTGATTATGGCTACAACATATTTGTAGGAGAGAATTTTTCTGCGAATTTTGATTGTGTCATACTAGATGTTTGTGAAGTAAGATTTGGAGATAATTGTATGCTTGCACCTGGTGTACATGTCTACACAGCAACTCATCCACTTGACCCCACTGAACGCAATTCAGGAAAGGAATATGCAAAACCCATTATTTTTGGAGATAATGTATGGATTGGTGGAAGTGCAGTGATAAATCCAGGAGTGTCGATAGGAGACAATGTGGTTATTGCATCTGGCTCAGTAGTGACTAAAGACGTACCTAACAATGTAGTGGTAGGTGGGAATCCCGCAAAAATCATTAAGAAAATTGGAAATTAAGGATATAAGGATATTTCACTAAATTTTAGCAACAGTACTCTAAATGAAATTTGAATTTCTAACTTATTAGTTAATTGGTGATTAAATTGGATATATGGATGGGGAAAATTAGAGATTATAATCATTTGGGCCATTATTTAGGGACCTATCAAGCAATTATAGAGAAACAGGATAAGATGCTTTATAAGATGACACTATCGTTTAATCCAGCATATACGCTAAAAAAGCGAGATAAAAATAATCATTTAAGAGATAAAATATTGTATAGTTCAAGTGTAGAGGTACTTAAAAGAAAATTTAGAAATAAAATTCCTCTTTTAAAGCAACAAACAAAAGTAATATGGATAAAAAGAGGGCTAAATATTTAATTTTTTCAAGTGAAAGGTCATGATGGCAGGAAATCTTACTTGTAAAGCTAGTTTTTTTGGTCCTGGTGCAAGCCAACCCATGATTATGTATTTTAAGTATATACAGAGTAAAATAACTTAAAAGGACATATCTTATGATATGTCCTTTTAATATGGTTAATTTTCATCTTTTTTTCACCATTAAATGATAAATTAATTGCTAATCATGCTGTAAAGCATTTTCCATAGATATTCCCTTTCGCAAGCTTATCTAAAAAGGTAAGCTTTTTTCTTATACTTTGCATTTTGTTTACATAATCCAGATTATCGGTAATAACGCAAAAAAGAGGAAAGTCTAAACTTTCCTCTTTTTTATATTCCTAAAGATAAAGCTAGCTATAAATAAAACTACAAATAGGATCGTTAAATCAAAAATTACTGGATCTCCTGATTGATTAGTTTCATCTACAATTATTACTTGTTGAAATAATAGCATCGCTCCAATTATTACAAAGAACAAAGAGTTGAATAATATATAGCTATTAGCTTTGATTTTATTGCTTAAAAAAACTATATACACAAAATTACATACTAAAAAGATAGTTATCAAATAATAAATCGGTCTAAAAAGTGTAAAGGTTTCCCCGAGCATTTATATAGTCCTCTCTTTTGCTATTCTGTTTTTTAAATCAATATATTTCCATTTTATCAAATAATTGATTTTGTTTCATCTTGTATACGATATACATTGCTAGTTTACATAAACACTCTTTCCGGAACACCCATCAAAAAAGAACCCTTGGTAGGCAAGGATTCCGATGAGGTTACGATTTCTGCTTTATGCAGCTTTTTATACATCCTTGATATGACAGCTTTTTCTCTTGAGGTGATTGAAGCTACGATGTATAAAAAGCTCACCCTTTATATATATGTCTATCAGGTAAAAAATAGACTTTATGGTAAAAAATATTATAATATTTTTATGTGCTGTGGCATTCATTCTTCAACGAGTGTGAATCCAACAAGAGCAACCTCGTTCTCCTATGACATAAACGAGGTTGCTTTTACTTTTGGTATATTAAGAACAAAAACTAATCAGTGGAAGTAATCTCCTCTAATTCATTCAACAATTCATCAACTAATTGACTGATTAGAATTGTATTATGGCTAGTAAATCCTTCTTCTAATCCTACTTTAACCATAAGTTCTCTTGCTGCCTCTATATCTACAAGTAAAGCCTTCCTTAAAGTACTGTTATATCTATATCTTTGCAATTATGTAGTCACCTAGCCCTCTAACTTGTAAGTCTTTGTTTAACAATAACTGGATTTTTACCGTATAACAATAATTGTTCCTGTAAAAGCCGATTAAGAGCATAGAATGAGGGTTTTAGGGTTTAAATAGTTATGTTTTTATACTTAATACATATTTTGATTCACGAACTTATGGAAAATAGTGAGTTCATAAAAGTGTACTTTTACGGACGTTTTGATAGGAATTTCTTAACCCTATAAACCTATATTACCTTACGTTATTCCAATAACAGAGACAAATAAAACTCTTTTGAAGTTAGCGAGTATGACCATACGTCGTGTCATCCATTTATGAAGTTTCTTGAAAAATCATCATTACATAATCTAGGCGTCTTTAAACCCTTTTTCTACTGTTAGGTACAAAAAATAGTACTAGAGCAATAAAAATTGCCCTCTTCATAAATAAGAGTAATGATTTTATCATTGTCTATGCAAGTGATTTCTTTGAAAATAGTCCCAATTCAAATCGATAATCATAACAAAATTAGATGTAAATTTAATATTTAGGAAAGAAAGGAAGAATATCATTATGAATAATACAATTGAATTACTTTCTAATCATACCTCTATTCGTTCTTTTACAGATCAACCTTTGACAGAGAAACAACGAGATGCAATCTTTAAGGCAGCTAATCAAACTTCATCTTTCAGCCTTCTACAGGCTGTTTCTATCATTAGGGTTACAAATCCAGATCTTCGAAAACAAGTGATGCAACTCTCTGTCAATCAACCGTATATTGAAGAAGCAGCAGAATTTTGGATTTTTTGTGCAGATTTTAACCGAAATCATCAAATAGCTCCCAAAGTAGACCTGGACTACATTGAGTATCTTTTGATAGGTTCATTTGATGCTGGGCTCATGGCTCAAAATGCCTTAACGGCAGCCGAATCACTGGGACTCGGTGGTGTCTATATCGGTGGAGTAAGAGCTAATATTGCAGAATTAACTGAGGTACTAAATTTACCAAAACATGTGATTCCTCTAGTCGGTCTATGCATAGGCCATCCTGCTGGAGAGAAACCTGGACTAAAACCACGCTTGCCTCAATCGATGGTCATGTTTGATAATCAGTACCAATCACTAGATGAAGAAGAATTAGCACTGTATGACCAACAGATGCGTGAGTACTACCAGGACCGTCCTGTTAAAGCTCCTTTCACAGTAAAGAAAGTAAAAGGATGGAAAGATCATATTGAGGATCATCTTGAAAGAAGTAAACTGCCTTTTATGCTTGATTATTTAAACAAACAAGGATTTGCTAAAAAATAAACTAAATTCGGTATTGTTATCTACTTTTTAATGTTGTCTGGATTAGGAACTTACTTACATTAAAAAGTAGATTTTTTTACAAATATAATTCGTTTTCCATAAAACGATACCTAAAGGAAAAGAAAGAGCGTAAACCCAATGAAAGACAAAGGGTTTACGCTCTTTCTTCTAACATTTTTTATATGAATTAGCACTCCTGCTTACACCTATAAGGCTCTCGACATTTCACTCAGGTTTTTCTCCGAATTTTTTGCCGAAATTCTCCATCATATCAAGTATTGGAATAAATTCTCGCCCCTTAGTTGTTAAGGAATATTCAACACGTGGAGGCACCTCTGGAAAAACTTCTCGCTTAATTAGTCCATCTGTTTCTAGTTCTCTCAACTGTTTTGTAAGAGAACCTTGTGAAATGTCCCATAAAAAAGCTTTAATTTCACTATAACGACGTTCTTTTGTTTTTAAAAACCAAAGGATAATATACTTCCAGCGTCCTGAAAGTATATTTTGGGTATAAGCTATGCCATATACTTCTCTTTGTTCCCTTATACAATCTTCGTCAAATCCATCCTTGCATATTCTTGACATCTTTTCACCTGCTTTCTACTCTTAAGTACAAAAAAATGTACTACGGCAATTTTTATTGCCTACTTTAAAAAAGTGAGAAATGATTTTATTCTAGTATATGTAACAAAGATACTCAATACATTTTTAATTTCTAATGAATAGATGTTTATGGTTTGATAACCATACGATTGTGTAACTTTAAGCAGAATAATTCTTTTATATATAAATTCTTGAGGAGGAATCGTAATGAGATTTGGAATTATAGGTGCAGGATCAATTGGATCAATTATTTCTAAAAAATTAGTTAAGAACGGTCATGATATCAAAATTGCAGATGCAAGGGGAATGGAACATTTAGAAGGAAAAGAGCTTGCTGGAACTCCTGTGCCCGTAGAGGATGCAATTAAAGATATTGAAGTTCTTATAATATCTCTTCCTACAAAAGCAATACCAAGCATTCGGAACACTATCAATCAAGTCGGGGAGGAAGTAGTCATTGTAGATACTTCAAATTATTATCCTTTTAGAGACGACAAAATTGAAGAAATCGAGAACGGAATGGTTGAAAGTGTTTGGGTTTCAAATCAATTAGGTAGACCTGTCATTAAAGCTTTCAATAACTTATTAGCCTATACTTTAGAAAATGAAGGAACATCCGAAGATTCTAGTGGACGAATTGCGATGGCAGTTGCTGGTAATGATCCAGCACAAAAACAAGTAGTCATGGACGTAGTAAACGAGCTAGGCTTCGATGTAGTAGACAGTGGTTCTTTAAGTGACTCTTGGAGACAACAGCCAGGAACTCCTGCTTACTGCACAGAGCTAACGAGAGATGAACTCACGAAAGCGTTGAAAAAAGCAAATAAAGAAAAAGCACCATTATCACGCGACAAAGTGATAGAAAATTTTGCGCAAGAAAAGGATGTTGAATTCTCACATAAGGATGTTGTGAATCTAAACAGAGAAATATATAATTTATAAGAACAAAAGGTGCGCTCTAGCTGAGTGCACCTTTTTTACATCCATGTATCCTCATAAAGTTACAAAGAGATATGTTCGTATATTTCTTTTTGGCTATCAAACAACCCAGAATGTTATCAATATTTCTGAGAGCTTCCAAAAAGCCCCTCCATTTTGAACACATTTTTTCAAAGGCTAAAATCTAAGTAGTAGCTTTTTAATAACCGATCAGAATAGTTATATAAATGATTGGATGTAAATAAATAAGAAACCCATCCCTCATGTGTGAAGTAAGATGGGTTTTTAAAGTTATATGTGCAAAATAACTTTTAAAGTGACAATTAAAAGTTTTAACATATTATAAATTAACTCTCTATGTTTGCATTTAGATTCGGGGAAATATTACTTTTAGGAGCTAAAATACAAACTTTCTAAAGTTAATTCACTCATATTTTTTAAAAACGATAGCTGCATTATGACCTCCAAAACCAAATGAATTGGATAGACCAATACTTATTTCCACTTGGCGAGCAACAAGGGGTACATAATCTAAATCACATAATGGATCAGGCTTTTCTAAGTTGATTGTTGGAGGAATGATTCCCTGCTCTAAGCTTTTTGCCAAAGCAATTGCTTCAACGCCTCCAGATGCTCCTAACATGTGACCAATCATAGATTTATTGGCTGTTACCGGAATTCGATAAGCTTGTGTTCCAAAAAGTTTTTTAATTGCCATCGTTTCAGATAAGTCTCCCACTTCTGTACTTGTTGCATGAGCACTAATAACATCGATCTCTTCAGGAAAGATATTTGCGTTTTTTAAAGCTGATTTCATTGCAAGGTAGGCTCCTTTACCTTCTGGGTGTGAGGATACCATATGATAGGCATCAGAACTCGCACCATAGCCAATGACTTCTGCATGAATTTTTGCATTTCTTTTTAAAGCATGAGACAAAGATTCCAAGATTAAAATCCCTGCTCCTTCTGACATAACAAAACCATCTCGATTTACATCAAAAGGACGGCTAGCTTCGGTTGGATTATCATTTCTCGTTGATAATGCTGTAGCATTACCAAAACTAGCTAAAGATAAATCTGTTATAGCAGCCTCTGCTCCTCCTGCAAAAACAGCATCGGCTTCTCCAAAGCGAATAAGTCTGAATGCTTCACCAATAGCTGTATTTCCGATAGCACAAGCAGAAACAGGCGACATAGTAGGTCCCATAGCATTCCATTTAATACTAATTTGTGCTGCAGCAGCATTTGAAATCATGGCCGGTACCAAGGTTGGGCTAACTCTTCTTGGACCTTTCTCTCGCAGTTTGTCAACGTTGTCGATGAATGTTTCAATTCCTCCAATGCCCGAGCCAACATATACGCCAAGCCTTTCGGGATTAATACCATCTGCACCTAATTTAGAATCAGTCCAGGCCTGTTCAGCAGCAGCCAAGGCAAACTGAGCAAAGCGATCTAGACGTCGTGCTTCTTTTTTTCCGAAAGTATCATCAGCATTAAAATCACGAATAATTCCTGCAATTTTTGCTTTATGATCACTTACGTCAAATGTATCAATAGAAGAAATGCCTGATCTACCTTCAGTCAAATTTCTCCAAAACTTTTCTACATTGTTTCCAATGGGAGAGACTACTCCCATTCCAGTAATAACGACTCTTTCCAATTTTTCATCACTCCAAATCAATAGTATAATTGTATTTTACATCTAAATTATCCTATTACCAGTGAGAGTTTATCCTAGTATAATTAGTACTACGTTAAATTGTTATGATGGAGGTCTTAGAAATGAATGATAAAAACAGACTTGAAGCTTTGTCCTCATTTTTGAAATTAAAGCGATCTCAAATAAAGCCAGATTCTATAGGATTACCTTCTGGTACCCGGCGAAGAACACCTGGCCTACGGAGAGAAGAAGTCGCACAATTAGCTGGAGTTAGTACTACTTGGTATACGTGGCTAGAACAGGGTCGAGACATAAAGGCTTCTACAAGCGTGTTAGATTGTATATCCACAGCTTTACAACTAAATAATGATGAACGAGAGTATTTATATGATTTAGCTTTAGGAGTGAAATCATCTATTATTCATGGAAAGAAGGATCAACCAAAACTCAGTCCTTCTTTGGAAAAGATTTTAGCTGAGTTAACATATTGTCCTACTATCATTACAGATCGACATTGTCATATTGTAGGCTGGAACAATGCTGCTGCTCATGTGTTTTTAGATTTTGAACAACTTCCATATGACCAACGAAATTTAATCCGTCTAGTATTTACAAGAAAAGAATTAAAAGCATTAGCTGTGAATTGGGAGCATTTTGCTAAAGGATTTCTTGCCATTTTTCGTGCCTATTATGGTCAGTACTTGGGCGATGAATGGTATAACCAATTTATTAAAGAAATGAGTAATTCGCATCCAGAGTTTCAATCTTTGTGGCAAGAAAGTCAAGTTAATAAGGCTCCAGAAATGATGATTGAATTTAGGCATGCTAAAGCTGGAAAGATGTTGTTTAATTTAACATCTCTCCAAGTACAGGGGAATATGGATTTAAGATGTAGTATCTATACACCAGTAGAGGGGACAACTACAGAGGGTAAATTAAAACGATTAATGAAGAAAACCTTTATTTAAAAAGATGCCTCTAGTCTCCACCTGAACTGCATTCCAATTGTTAGATAAAGAAACTCTAATGATTGTTCATTTACAAATATTTACCATACAATAAATTAGGCTACTATGATGAATAGGCTTTTCATATTCAATAGGGGAAAGATAATGCAGAGAAGAATACATTCTTGGTATTGTCATATAGTCCGTAAAAGTATACTTTTGCGGACTATGAGTTTGTATAAAAAATTTATTATTTTCGACGTTCGTTTAAATCCAAAAAGAATTTACAAACGTTCTTTAAAATGTATATAGTTTTATGAACGATTTTAGCAAAGTAATAGATTGAAAAGTCTACTTCCTATAATCAAACTGATGTTAACCCAAAAAGAAGAAGCCTGTATCTAAGGAGATACAGGCTTCTTCTACTATTTAATAATTTGTTTGCCCTTGTGAGGCCCTTTCGTTATGTATATCGGTTCATAACCAAAGTGCCTTGTGTAAGATACGAATATCTACTTTCAATTTGAGGTAATACGTTTGTCGAAGTCGCTGTTAATTCTTTCAAAACTAATCAGTCCCTTCATGGATTAAGTATTTACCATTTCCCAACAACCATTAATAGTATTGGTGTCGTATTATATGTGTACCACGTATTTTAAAGTTAAAACGTTAATCCAACATTTTTTATAGGTTTCTCTTTCATAATAAAACGGTACATTAAATACTTTTTGAATTGTCCATAGTCGACCTAAGGAAAAGGTTTTCCTTAAAATGATTGTTTTTATATTTTTTAAAATGTCCCTAAGTATAAAATTGAAAGAATTAACCGTTGAATAACCAGCCGTTTTAAGTGTTAATATACTATTAAATAAGGATTTAGTATTTAAATACAAAAAATGTTGACTTTGTTACAAGAAGCTAATTATAATTAAAAACATAAAGAAAACGTTTTCCTTTTTTTATGTTTACGGTTTTATTTCTGAATATTCTAATTAAATTATCGGAAGGCAGTGATCAATAATGAAAAAAGTTAAAGTTGGAATCGTCGGATTAGGGAGATTGGGAAGAAAACATGCAGAAAATTTAGCATTCCGAATCCCAAATTGTGAATTGCTGGCCGTTTGCAGTGTGATCAAAGAAGAGGCTGAACAGGTACAGGAAGAATGGGGAATTAAATATGCCTATACTAGTTATGACGAGATGATAGAGAATAAAGAGCTAGATGCAATCTTTATTGCTTCGCCATCAGGTTTTCATTGTGAACAAATTGAAAAGGCCTTAAATGCTAAACTACATGTTTTTAGCGAAAAACCTCTTGGTTTGTACTTAGAAGAAGCATTACAAGTACAGGAAGTCGTTAACAAACATACGGATAAGGTTTTTATGGTTGGGTTTATGCGAAGATACGATAAATCATATGCATACGCGAAAAAGCAAGTTGAAGAAGGAAAAATAGGAGATCCCGTTTTGATTCGTTGCTATGGTCTTGATCCTACAAAAGCAATTGATGGGTTCATGACATTTGCTAAGAACAATTATAGTGGTGGCTTATTCTTAGATATGGCTATCCATGATTTGGATTTAGCTAGATGGTACTTAAATTCAGAAGCTAAACAAGTATGGGCTATTGGTGGGTCTTATGGCTATCCTGAAATTAAAGAATTAAATGATGCAGAGACGGGTGCTGCCTTGGTGAAATTTGAAAATGACACGATGGGTATTTTCGTTGCAGGTCGTAACTGTGCACACGGATATCATATTGAAACAGAAATTATCGGTACAAAAGGGACTTTAAGAATCGGAACAACCCCAGAAAAGAATATGGTAACT
>Ga0209795_10001339_pt1 | contig 15633 bp, 12 predicted proteins | sample AgamicOrMarz_FD_187166 | JGI IMG/M metagenome (GOLD analysis project Ga0209795, IMG submission 187166) | Agave microbial communities from Guanajuato, Mexico - Or.Ma.rz (SPAdes) (version 2) | ecosystem: Host-associated > Plants > Phyllosphere > Phylloplane/Leaf | place: Guanajuato, Mexico...
CGCCGACAACATCGCGACGAAACTGCTCAACTGCTTCGGCGCGCCGTTCCAGGCCGGCGAACACGAGTTCTTTATCAGCGCCAGCATCGGCACCAGCCTCTATCCCCGCGACGGTTGCGACGTGGCCACCTTGGTGAAAAACGCCGACGCGGCGATGTACCGCTCCAAAGCCAAAGGACGCAACCGCGTCGAAAGCTATACCCGGGATCTCACCGCCCAGGCCAGCGAGCGCATAGCGCTGGAGCACGAACTGCGCCGCGCCATCGAGCGTGATGAGCTGTTTCTCTATTACCAACCGAAAATCAGCCTGGTCGACCACAGTCTGGTCGGTGCAGAGGCGCTGATTCGCTGGCGCCACCCAACCTTCGGCGACGTGCCGCCCGAGCATTTCATTCCGCTGGCGGAAGAGAACGGCATGATCTTGCAGATCGGTGACTGGGTGTTGGAGACCGCTTGCCGGCAGATGTTCGAGTGGAACGAGATCTACCAACCGTTGGGGCCGCTTTCGGTAAACCTCGCCGGTGCGCAATTGCGTCAGCCCAACCTGTTGGTGCGCATCGAACAACTGCTCAAGGACAACCGCCTCAGGCCGGATTTACTGCAACTGGAAATTACCGAGAATTTCATCATGAGTCAGGCCGAAGAGGCGCTGGCGGTGCTGCACCAACTCAAACACCTCGGTGTGCAACTGGCGATCGACGACTTCGGCACCGGCTACTCCTCGCTCAGCTACCTCAAACGCCTGCCGCTGGACATCCTCAAGATCGACCAGTCCTTCGTCCGCGGACTGCCTGACGACCCCCACGACGCAGCCATTGTGCGCGCCATCATCGCTCTGGGGCGCAGCATGCAATTCACCGTGATTGCCGAAGGCGTGGAAACCCAGGCGCAACAACAATTCCTCGCTGCTGAAGGGTGCGAACAGATCCAAGGCTACATTGTCAGCCTGCCGCTGCCCCCGGAGGAATTCGCCGCGACGTTTCTGCATATAACCGTATCGGATTTTTCGGATAGCACAGCCGCGAAACCGTCGCTATAATCCGCGGCCTACTGAGGGCCTATAGCTCAGTTGGTTAGAGCAGAGGACTCATAATCCTTTGGTCCACGGTTCGAGTCCGTGTGGGCCCACCATACTCAAAGCCGCGCATTGCGCGGCTTTTTAATGCCTGCAACAAAAACCGCTAGACCAGTCCTATAGTCCAAAGGTACAAATTCGGTACAGTGCCGGCACAGCGGCATGCCTTTGGAGTAGAAAAATCAGGGCCACCCTCGTCAAAACAGCTGCCGGCACCTGGAAAGCTCTGGTGCGCAAAACAGGCTGGCCGACCAACACCAAAACGTTCCGTACAAAACGCGACGCCGAAGACTGGGCACGCCGCACCGAAGACGAAATGGTCAGAGGCGTCTACATCCAACGTAGCGGCTCCGAGCGCATGACCTTGGAAATGGCACTGAAACGCTACCTGAAGGAAATCAGTCCAACCAAGAAGCCAACCACCCAGCGCGCCGAAGCGACTAAGCTCAACAGCTGATTAGCCATCTGGGTAAATACTCCATGGCTGCTCTCTCCGCTGAAATTATCGCCGGCTACCGCGATACCCGCTTGGCATCGATCACCAATCGCGGCAAGCCCACCAGCAACAACACTGTTCGCCTGGAGCTGGCCCTGCTCAGCCACCTGTTCACTGTGGCGATTCAGGAGTGGGGCTTGGGACTCAGCTTTAACCCTGTGCTGAATATCCGCAAACCAAGCCCCGGCGAAGGCCGCGACCGCCGACTATCTGCAGAAGAAGAGCGTCGCCTTCTGACGGCCGTAAACAATCACAGCAACCCCATGCTTGGCTGGATCGTTCGCATCGCCCTGGAAACCGGCATGCGTTCATCTGAGATCACATCGCTACACAGAAATCAGGTCGACATGAAAAAGCGTGTGGTGCGCCTTTCAGACACCAAGAATGACAGCGCACGCACTGTCCCACTCAGCAAGTGGGCCACAGAGACCTTCCAGATAGCACTGAACAACCCTGTACGCCCCATCGACTGCGACCTAGTGTTCTTTGGCGAGCCAGGAAAAAACGGCAAGCGTAGCCCCTACGCATTCACCAAGACATGGAGAATGCTGAAGGCCAAGCTAGGCATGCCCGACCTGCGCTTCCACGATCTGCGCCACGAAGCGGTCAGTCGGCTGGTCGAGGGTGGCCTATCCGACCAGGAGGTGTCAGCCATCAGCGGCCACAAATCAATGCAGATGCTCAAGCGCTACACGCACTTGCGGGCCGAGGATCTAGTAAGCAAGTTGGATAAGCTGGACGCCAGGAATTACTGACTTCATCGTCAGTCATTAGAAGCTCTAGCCACTTTACCCCCGGCTGAGAATCCGCCGGGTGAAAAGCGGCTCACACTAGACGCCATTTTGGACTAACGCATGCCCATCAAACGAACCAATCCATCTACTGTGCCTTTGCTAAGTCCCACCTCTTTAGCGATAGCTGCGACCGGCAGTCCACGCCGCAGTGCGTTCCGAATATCGTCCCTAATGCGCTCAGGCACCTGCGCTTCGCCTATTCGCGGGTCAATGTAACTACCAGCATGGTGAGCGTTAACCAGCTCCACTAGGCTTTTCTTGGCTTTTGATATTGCCTGGCGCGAAACACCCAAGCGCTTTGCCATATCAGACTGACGGAGCCCCTCACCATGCATAAGCCAGACTTTCTCACGCAGCCCCATAGCAGCACCGCTGCTTGACGCTATTGCATGCAGGCCTGAATGCACCTGGTCATAGGCTGTCTTTCGCACTTCTTGCATATCAGCGGCCTCGGGAGGCCGAAAATTAACCGCAAAATCAGACCTAGCTAACCCCATCAACACAGAAAGGTGGCGTTGAAACGCTGCCTTGTAACGGAGATCCGCATGATATTTAGATGAGCCAGGTTTATGGATCGAGCAATACCGATTGCTTAAATTCCCAGCAATCATTCTCTCGGCGCGCAACCTTTCAAATACACGACCAAGCTTTGTAGCCTCTGCTGTCGAGATCAAAGTGGCTGTAGGAGGAAGTTGCCGGTTTGTTTTCAGTATCAGAACCTGTGCCCACCTTACGTCCTGCTCATCCTCAGCGAGACTGCTAGAACGAAACACCGCGCCAATCTCCTGCCGCTCTTGAGCATCAATCTCCTGCAGCCTTTTAGACCTGATGCTTTCTCGCCAACAGAGTTCGCAGAACACCGTACCCTGCGGACGGGTACGGTCATCTATAAGTGCATCAAAATCCCTCAGCGCCTTAGTGAGCTTGGGCCTGAAGTGCCTCAACAATCGAAACAACTCACGCACCGACTCAAGAGCACCGAGTAAAACACTAGCGTCGGGAAGCGGAGCACCCGACGGATCAAGCAAGCTGCGAATGGCAAACCTCAAGTTTGAATCCCAGCGCTCCAAGTTCAAAAGCTGCCAGTCGATCTCAGGCATGCTTTCTGGCTTAGCACCAACAAAATCACTCACAACAATCTCTACAGCCAGCGTGGTATCGCCATTTCCAGCTGGCTTCATGTAGGGGATCACTCCGAAAAGCGGTGGCCGCTGCGCCACCTCCGACAAACGAATTCCCGCCAGCAACGCCCTTGCCCACTCGCCTTTGTAGCTCTCGATGCAGTCGTCAAAGACTCCATCGAGGTGCTCCCGAATTAAAGGCCAGATTGGGTAGCGCCTGGAGGTAAGACTTGAAGATGCAGAAAGGCTCGAAAGAACCTCCTTGAAGCCCGAAGCGAAATCAGGCGAGCAGCGGGGATCGCTAGCGAAGCTAGTCAACAGGTGATCGAGGTAATCAGCGCGCGCCATGTCAACCTATAAGTTAAAAATACTCACCTCATTCTAGGAGTAATTACTCGTAATGTTCCACCTACATTACTCAAGTAGGTGCAGGGACATGACAACCGAAGAACTAATTCTTTCCAGCAATGGCGGGTCTCCACTTCTCTCGTTATCGCAGGTAGCTGAGATCCTTCACCGCAGCCCTGAGGGCCTGCGCATTACGCTGTCCGGGGATAATGAAATCGCCCGAAACCTAAAGCCATGCAGAATAAAAATTGGTCGCCGCGTTTACTTCCGCGTCACGGGCATCGCTCGTTTTATTGACGAAGCGTGAGGCGAGCCCGTGTCTGCGTTGGCCGCACTGACGCGACTGGGAGAGTCGTTTTCCAACCGATCGCCCAACCTGCCGGCAATACAACAGGATGCGCCTCAGACTGAAATCCTGCTGACTAGCTGGCCAGATGAAGTCCGGGGCATACCCAATATCACACTCCGCTCAGCGCTCTTTGGCTCCAGTCGATCCAGTAGCCAGGCGTACCTCCAACGCGCCGAAATTTACACTCAAAGGCCTACGCAGATGCGATACACCGGTCCGCGACTAGATCAAGGCGACTTGGATGTCTGGATTACACTACTGCATATCGCACGCCGGAAAGCGATGGGGAAAGCCTTCAAAACCAGCGCGTATGAGCTACTGAAACAGCAAGGGAAGACAGACGCCGGCAACAATCGGAAGACGCTCTACAAACGCCTTTTCCGCCTCGCAGCGGCCACGCTTGAGATACGCGCCTCTCGACACTCCTACACCGGCGGCCTGATTGACTCAATGTACAGGGACGAGATTACACATGAGCTCGTCATCACGCTAAACCATGAGCTTTGCAAACTGTTTGGGCCAAATGAGTTTACTCACATTGACTGGTCCGTTCGTCGGAGCCTGAACTCAAAACCCCTCGCGCAATGGTTGCATGGCTATTTATCGAGTCATGCCGAGCCCATACCAGTATCAGTTGACACGCTCATGCTGATGGCCGGCAGCCTGGACGAATCAGCATCCAGCCGAGAACAGAATCTGCGAAGAGCACTGGACTCTCTGCAACGCGCCAGCGATCTTCATGGACAGCCGTTCAGCTATGAGATCCGAGGCGGCAACGTACACATTAGGAAAACACCAAGCAGTAGCCAATCCAGGCACCTAGGAAGGAAAGGCAGTGGCTCCAAACGGAAAATAGATACCGTACCGTTGGCTAGGCAGTCCCGTACTGTCGACTAGAAATTACCGTACCGTCGGCTAGAAAATGCCGTACCGTTGGCTAAATTACCCACAACCGAAATCCTCTACCCCCCCCCCGGATCTGTCGGGCTCTACAAAAAGCGTGCGCGCCCTTAATCCTTTCTAATCATTTTAATCCGGCTCGGTGATTACCATGAGCAAGGTCGAAACAAGCAGCGGGAACGTCTATGACGATCTTGGCGTCCCCGAAGCCGAGGCCATGCAGGCCAAAGCACAGATAGTGGCGTTGATGTGCCAGGCAATTGAGGCAAAGCGGATGTCGCTCGATCATGCAGCCAGGGCGCTAGGAGCCACAAAGAATGAGTTAGAGAGACTACTGACCGGTCACTTTCAAGCTTTCTCACTCGACGAACTGGAACGCATGCAAAAGGAGATCCAGGAATACCCGAAGATCTGACTCGCGTGCCCGTTGCTGATCAGGCGTCTGCCCCTGTGTACGCGTACGCCAACGACCCTTAATCCGAACCGAAACAGGGAAAGATTCCGGCTACACCAAAATTCGTCAATAGGTTTCAGTGCAGGATATGGGGGAAGGATTCCGGCTTTATCATCCAAACTGGGTAATTGTACGACTAGCCCACCCGCTTTCATTTGGCCTGATCAGTTATTTGCATGGAATCGACCATCTCGTTACGTAGCCATGACGGACAGAGAATGTCCCGAACTGGACATCCACTGGAGGTGGATGGGATTGCTGATAATAAGGTCGAGACAAACCAGTTGAGCTCGCGCGGAAGTTCGCCACGTTTATTATTAGAACTGTGTACGGCCAAGTCAGATGGCTTAGCCGTATATCGCTTGAGTCCGGCGTCTGGCAGCGTTAAGAGAGGTAGTCGTCATTCAGAAGCACGCGAAAAACTCCTTTTGGACCGCGTCTAGCTGTATCTCTATTTTTTAGGCTGATAGGATGCAGTAAGCTCTTCATGCTCGCCAATTAGATTAAATATCTCTTTTCGCGTAACAGAGAAAGCCTCTTCCATATCTTCTCTATTGAGCTTTAATGAAATTCTATACGCTGCTTCACAGTAAAGCAGAATGGAGTTTGTGGCTAAGTAATATGCGAATGAGATTTTCTCTGCATCATAACTAGCAAACATTTCTTGCCGGAACTGGGCTGGGACGTACTCAATGTAGGTTTGGTTGTAGACATCTTCAGAAAAGCCGTGAACAGCATTAGATGAAGGTGCAAATAAGACATGATAAAGCTTTTCAATATTTATAGCCCTAAAGCGAGCTCGCGCGTCAGGCCATCCTTTTACATTTGGATCGTTAAAGAATGTTAGGAATGTTTTGGCCCCCCTCAAGGTTTCGATTAAGGTGTTTGCGCGTTCTTCAGCGACGCCATCGTTTTGACTTATAGAAAACTTAAGCCATTTTTCAGCACGATCTTGGGAAGACGTAACATAGCTTTTCAAAAGAGATTTTGCCCTGAAAGCATCCTCTTCGTCGCAGATATACATAAGATTCACTGCGTTTTCGATAGCTACTCTAGATAACGCCTCCACTGAGGAATATAGCCCTTTGGAGAGCGATGATATTAGGCTGCTGTTTAAGTCCTCTAAAATTTGCAGGAGGCTCTGGGCCTGAACTTTGATTAGAAATAGAAGTGGATTATCACTACCCACATGCATTTTCTTGACATTACTTGCAATGTCGCTGAAGTGACGATCCAGTTTTTCTAAATGGTTGGTATGTTCGAGGTGTTGCTTAGAAAAATTTTGCAGGTGCTTTATGAATTCTTGCTCGCTACTCATTGAGAGAGTTCCTTGCGTTGTATTTTTAGACTTCTTTAAAACTGCAACTGGCTAATTCGGCTAAATAAAACTATGCCAATAATAATTTCGAATTTAATCTCCGACGGACTGTTCAGTAAACACAGCGCGCGCCATCATTATGCCATGCCTTTGCATAATTTCATCTGAAAACGCCAATTTCAACAAAGCCTGACAAAGACATGACAACGCCCCTACAAATCCATGACAAAGACATGACAGCCCACTGTATTCCTGACAAACACCCTGTAAACACCTGACAAACACATGCCAGCACAAAAAATCAGCAACCCAATAAAAATACAGGCACGCCATGGATGTATACACATCCGGTGCCAAAGGGAATCCCCTTTGAAACCCTGGGCTCTACGAGCCAGACTGAATCAAAAGCCGCGGAGCGCGCAGCGAAATTGATAGAGGTAGAGGTAGAGGTAGAGGTAGAGGTAGAGGTAGAGGTAGAGGTAGAGAAAGAACAAGCTATGGAAATACCGATCAGGGACAAAGGCTTGGCCTTGTGCGCTAATCGGATCACTGATGAGCAATCCCCATGAACGAACCCGTCTATATCTGGCAGTAGCCCGACTGACTGCACCTGCGCTGGCCAAGCATCAAAAATCACCGCCTTGACCAATGATAGTTTAGTCGTTGAGCCCTTGAGTTAGCAAAGGCAATTAGCCATTATCCAAGTCGGTGCCCGACATTCGGATTTTGGGGACGACTGTTGCTCGGCTCACGAGCGTCGCTTAAGCGGCTTTGCTCAAAGAGGTATCCGTATGAAAATGCTCTTATCCGTAGCTCTTATCGCGGTCACAGCATTTGTAAACGGGGTTCCTCGCAGCAAATACTGCTCTAAAAGCCATGCAGGTGAGCTTGCACTGCGTATTTGCGCATTCCTAAATCCGAGTAGCGCATTGTTCAGCAAGACTCAAAGATCAAGCTGTTAAAACTCGAAATATCCTTGCTCAGTGAGGAAAGGGATGAGCTGCTGCGACGGGTTAGCACCTTTGATCGCTCCCCCCATATCGTTAATGTTGAAGCTGAAGCCAGGAGCATGGCATCCAAAGCTGAAAGCTAGCTTGAAAAAGCCAAGCTTGAAGCCAATGATTTACGCCAACAAGCAGAGCAAACCGCCAGACGCCCCCTTGAGCAAGTGGAGCGAAGAATCATTGGGGCAGGAGAAGAGGCGAGCAAAATGATTGCTGCCGCCCTGTAATGCGCAGATGAGATTGCTGGTGATGCCTATACGGCACCTCACTGAGGGGCACGGCGATGCCTACATCGTAGCCGAGCAAGGCCAATAACTGCACACCAATTAGCATGATTACTCAAGCTTACCACTGAACCTTATTTGCCCTTTTTTCGAAGCCATATACATTTCCTAGGACGTACATGAGCGCACCAGCCGAAAACTCGACCACGACCATCATCGATCTCAATCACAGCGATACCAATGCAAAACTTGAGGTGAACCAGCTTGTTCAGCATCAGAGCTACAGCAAGCTAAAACAGCGCATTAAGGCAGACCTAGAGAGTTCTAAAAAGATCCTGACACCAAGACAGGCCTCCCGAGCGGAAGACGACTACCCCTATGGCAGCGGGTTGGTTTACTTCATTGATGGCACCCGCGGCGCGGGCAAGTCCACCTTCTTGCAAAGCGCCTTTCATGCACTGGGCAACGAAAAGACCGATCTCAACGTCGGCCCTCTGGCGTATGTCGATCCAAGTCGGATTGAGCGCAGTGAAATCATCCTGCTGAGCATTCTCAAAGCCCTTAAAAACCGCATTACGGGCGCTAGCGTCGGCTCTAGCTTGGATGGGGAAAACCTGATCAAGCGCTTCCGCGACCAGTTTAAGAAACTAGCTGGTGGTTTGAGCCTGTTTAGCTCGAATCACGACCAGCTTCAGGATCTAGACCCAGAGCTCTTTTTTGAATGGGGCTTGGAGCGAGCTGGGCACAGTACGGAGTTGCGCAAAAACTTCCACGCGCTGCTCGATTTGTCCTGCCAGGTTCTAGGCGTCGATGCGCTTATCATCGCCTTTGACGATGCCGATACCCATTCGCAACACGCGCGCAGCGTGCTCGAATGCATACGCAAATACCTTGATACTCCATGCCTTGTGGTCCTGGTAACCGGCGACATTGAGCTGTACTCGCTGATGGTGAGAGATCACTTTTACGACAGCTTGGGCGACGCAAAACATGGCCAGGTAAAAGAGCGAGCCGATCAGCGCCATAAGATGGTCGATCACTTAGAAGACCAGTATCTGCTTAAGCTTTTCCCCATGCACCGTCGATTGCAATTGCGCCCGCTGTGGAATCTTCTTCAAAACGGTGAAGACCAGTTCCGATTGACCCACTCCAATTGGAGTAAGCAGTTAACCCCCAATGAATTAGTCAATTCCTTGATTCGGCGCGGCCTGCGAATCAAGAACCCCCGTGATCTTGAGCTCTATAGAGAATTCCTGCTGAAGCAACCCTTGCGCTCGGTATTGCAAGTATTGTCTCGGTGCGCCCCCGACTTCGACCCAGACGGCTCTGACAAATGGAATCCCGCGCTCTCCGAAGCGCTGAGCGAGAGCTTACGGGCGTTAGCGTTGGGCAGCCTGTACAAATTTGGTGTAGATGTAGACGCCATCGCTGCCCAAGAATTACCAGCACTGACTATGGCGGTGTTCGACCTAGCTGTTCGTGACGGCGACTTCGACACCGCGGCCTACCTGCGCCCCCAACCAATTGATGCTGATCTAAAGAACAGCTTTGCCGCGCTATCGGCCGACGTAACCCGCCTTTGTGCAGAGAAACCGGCAACATTGATTGACTACATGCTGGCGGCCCCCGGCAGCGTGGCGTTGTTTGGACAAGTACTGAGGCGCAAAGCTAAAGACCTCCGAACCGGGGAGGATCGTCAAATTCTTCGCAAACAGTTTGAGCAATATATGGGGATCGGGCGAAAAGAGGACGCCCTTAATTGGGCCCGTCATGCGGTAACCATTCTTACCGCACCGTATGGGGCAAACCCGACGACTCCCGTGATTTACTCCGGCGTTATCGGTCTAAACAAGAGAAAGCCAGGAGTTGGAAGCCCGGATTACATAACCGCGGACAGCATACTCAAAAGCTGCGATGAGCTGCCTGCATTTGCATTGGGCCTGGTGGATGTCTCCGGCTCATCCTCTAGGACTTATGCCTCGATTTACAACATCCTTGGCCTTATAGCTCGGTTGCTTTCACTTGAACAGAAGGAAGGTAGATATGACGTAATGAGTGTCTTACCTAAGCCATATCCCCCTCTCACCGTGTCCCTACCGCAATGGGAAGCCGACAACGCAGATGAGGACAAGGATGAAGAAGCATCGGATCCTGTCGAGGATGCAAACAAGCTTACTCGACTGGTAGACGTAGTCGAACAGTGGCTCAAGTCTACTAACCTTCTCCGTGAGCGGCTCAATCCATCGGCTGTTTTGATTGGCAAGATCTGGACTCGTCTGTATTTCAGCCTCGAAAAAGTGTGTGACGACAATCGACCCGACATCGCTAAGAAGTCAATCGGAGCAGGCAACCTTATGGAGTTGTTTGCCCTCTGCGTTATCAATGCCTTCTATGTCGAGGAGCGTGATTACCACTTAAGCAACTGCGCCAGCATCGCGTCAAATGATGCAGATACCGACCGCACCAATCCATTAAAGTCAGCCAAGTTTTTTATTAAAAAGGTTAAGTGGACTCAGAACGCCTACCAAGAGCTACCCCTAACGTACCTAGTTGCAACCTGTCCGTTGATATTGGGGCTCTTGGAGCCAAGCGTTGAAGCGACAAAACTGGTTTCCGCACTCATGTCCGGCCACCCCGAAGCAAAGGCTGCAGAAGGCGCTTCAGAAGCCGAGAACGAGAGCTACACCCAAGCGGCGGAAAAACTACTTTGCGATCAGAAAATTTGGGACAAGCTCAACCGAACGTACATTCTGGGGATGAAATGGGGAAACTCCTCTTCTGAGGGCGCCTACAGAAAGTCTACTAGTGGGACGGCTAAATCTTGAACAACACCAAGCGCGAACAGCCTGCCTCTGTTATCGCCCAAATAGGTACAACGCTACTCTCCAATTACAAAGTGCTGGCGTTGGTGCGGCAGACGCCGTTTCGGCAGCCCCTGAACTCGAGCAACCTGCATGAGGCGGTCTATCTGGGGTATTTACCATGGTCGGCACGCCTACCGGATCACGTTTTTGAACATAGCTGGCAACTGCTGGTACAGCAGTCTGCGAACAGAAACAGAACGGGCCTTCTGATAGGTGCATTGCAGGAGATGGCCGATGAGTTTTTAGAGCACCGGCACGGTAAATTGCATGTTAAGCAGCAGAAATTTGGTGCTTGGCAGCAAAGCATCGTAAGTCGGATATCGGGCCTCCCTTTGCTCGCTGCGGCACACGTCTCGGGGCAGCCGTCAGCAAGGCTCACAACCGAGATGCACACGCAGTGGCCTTGGGAACCTCCGCAAAGTTGGGCCAGCAAGAATTTGCCTGTCGTCAGCCCATACGACCCCTTGGTGGAAGATTACTTAGGGCGTGAAGGGCTGCACGAAACGCACCTGCATCTCAACGGTAGCACCCATGCGGAGAACTGCTGGCTACGCGCCCTCCGCACGCCCAAGCAAGAAACAAAGGACTTTAGCCTAAAGTGGCACACACCCAACGCGGCCGACGCCGCAGCAGTGCGCGAGTTGGCGCGATCAATCGACCCGGACCTTTCACCTGCTGAATTACATCGCCAACTAGTGGCGGCAGGCCGCCTAAGAAAGTGGCTGATTGCGGCAGCGACCGACACACTCAACGCAGAAGTCCAACTTCCCCACGATCTCTACGAACTGATGGACGACGAGAGCCTGCAGAAGGAAGTCCCGCACCCAGCACGGGCGCACTTGCAGCTATCCGTGCAAAGTTGCACGGCGGACGAGTTGGATTGGATGCAACAGCTTTTGCGCAGGCTCAAGATCCGTCCCAGCGTAGCGCTAGAGCGCATGTTCCATACCTATCTAATGCTCCAGAACCAGCATTATCGCCTTCTGGTACAAAGCGAGGAGCAATTTGGCTTCGACCAGTTTCAGAAATTTACGTACAACAAATTGCGGGACCCCGCCGAGGAAGATTACCTGCCGCGCTTTTGGGCGATGCATGGTAAAGCGGATAATGTAAGCCGCACTACCTATCTGGAAGGACGAATCTCCCCTAAAGACACATTGCGCAAGAATTACCAATTGCTCAAAGCTGTTCTGGGCGGCTACTGGTGTTACCTACACAATCAAGAACCTCAGGGCCGTGTCGCAAATCCAGTACCTCGCAAGCTTGGCGAGTTGTTGGAAAAGCTGGAAGATTATTTTCGTAAAACGTCACCCCTTGATCGCTCGCATCACCGCCTTGCTCTGGTTGTACATTTCATCAAGAAATCTTGGGCGCCCGGCCGGAAGGCCGGTCCGTACCGCTTTTATAAGCAACGTCAGGAACTGGAGCTTACAGCTAATGTGTTGCTTGAATGCCTCGCTCGTTGGCCCCGCCTGAGAACCTGGGTGCGCGGTATAGACGCCGCTGCGAACGAACTACACGCGCCTCCTGAGATATTTGCCAGTTGCTATCGTGTGTGCCAGCGGGCAGGCCTAACTCATCGTACCTATCATGCTGGTGAGGACTTTGCGCACCTTCTGAGTGGTCTGCGCACCATATATGACGCTCTGGAGCTTCTCGATCTGCGCGACGGCGACCGCATAGGTCACGGCACAGCCATGGGCATCTCGCCCAAGCTGTGGCTGGAGCGTATGCCGGGTCAGTTGGTGGTCAAGAAAGGCGAATGGATGCTGGACTTGCTAGCCGCTTGGCGCCTGCTACGTACCGTGCCAGGCGCAGCAGCCACAGCCACGCGCGTGGCAGATGATTTGGCTAAATGCGCAGGCGAAGTGTTCCGCCGAGAAATGAGCTGTACCTCACTAGAGGCCGCGATGGAACTCCGGAACCTAAACATCCGCTTTGTGCAGGCTGCCCTAGAAACAGACTGGTCGGCAGGCATAACTCCGCTAAGTGACCATTGGCAGAGTGAAGCGCAAAGGGTTTTGGATGCGAAACGCAGCAGCCCTCAACACTTAAAGTTGCTGTGGGAATGGCTCAGCGACCGAGATCTGTGGGAGCGCAGTGAGGCACTGCAGAGCGTTGACGCGGCCTACTTCGATGAAGCCACCTATCTGCATCTCCAGCAGGCTTTGATGCAGGAGGTCGCTCAACGCAACGTGATCATCGAAACACTGCCATCAAGCAATGTGCGCATCAGTCAGTACAACAGCTTCAGCGAGCATCACTCCCTACGCTGGATGCGCGCGCCGGGCTTTGTACAAGAAGGAGATCCAGAAATTATGGTTTCTCTCGGTTCAGACGATCCAGGCATTTTTGCGGGGGATTTGAACGGTGAGTTTTACCAATTGTATGGAGCTCTGCGCAATCAAGGCATAAGCGACCGCGCGGCGCTGGCGCTTCTAGCCCCAATAAATGAACGTGGCCGGGCGTACCGCTTCCATGACCCATTTCTGGGCTAAGAATTGGCCACAGGTGTAACGCTACTCCTTCTTGTCAGTCAACAGTATGAGACGGCTAAAACCTGGCCGTTTCGCGGTACAAAAAACAGTACTCTGACGGTACAGCGCCCAGCTTTTACAGATTTCGCTCATTTACGCTTAAACCCATCTACGACAATACTTTTAGCTCACTGTGCCTGCGCTAAGCTACGCACGATTTCACTAGGCTTGCAGCGCTTCTAGGCAACTCATAATCCTTTGGTCCACGGTTCGAGTCCGTGTGGGCCCACCAAATTGAAAAGCCGCACTTGATGCGCGGCTTTTTTGTGGGCGATTGGTTGGGTTTCGTCTCGGCGGGCGCAATGTTCGGAAGACCTAACCAGAGCTGTAGGAAAGATCCTAAGCTGCGGTTTTGAGCGGTTAGACAAAAATCCGTGTGAGAGAAAGCAAAAAGCCCCGATGCTTGCGCAACGGGGCTTTCTGTAAATCTGAAATATCGGCCTGTCCTTTTACGGTTTCCCGCTTATCCCGCTCACTGGCTAGGAGTGGCTTGCGCCACCGAAATCAACACCCTTTGCTTGCAAAGTTCCGGTCTGTGCTGACGTGCCGATCATAGCCCTTGAACCTGACAAGAGCAACCGTCACAGCCGTTATCCCTCCCTTCGAGCGATAGGTTCCAAATATGCCCCAATGCGCTTGACCCTGTACCATCGGCAATCTCATCGCCCATGCCATCGGAGCCTCCCTTGCCAGACACTCGCCACCCCAGCCTCGACGAAATCGACCGCCAGCTAATCGCCGCGCTGCAAATCAACGCCCGCGAAAGCGTGGCCATGCTCGCCCGTCAGCTAGGCATTGCTCGCACGACGGTGACGTCGCGTCTGGCCCGGCTGGAAAAGGCCAAGGTAATCACCGGTTATGGCGTGCGCTTGGGTCAGCGTGTGGTCGATGGTGGCTTGCAAGCCTACGTCGGGATCAAGGTGCAGCCGCGTTCCGGCAAGGACGTGCTGCGGCGCTTGAGTGCGATGGCGCAGGTGCAGCTGCTGTGTGCGGTGAGTGGCGAGTTTGATTATGTGGCGTGGTTGCGCACCGATTCGCCGGAGCAGTTGGATCAATTGCTGGATCAGATTGGCAGCGTCGATGGGGTGGAGAAAACTACGACTTCGATCATTCTGAGCAGCAAGATTGATCGCGGGCAGCCGGTCTGAGCATTGGCCGGGCATTCTGGCTGAGCCGCTTCACGAGCGGGCTCGCTCCCACTTTTTTGGTCGGTATGCAGCCCGCAATCGTCAGTCTGCACAACAATCAGGCAAAACGACGACACATTGCGTCTTATTAACGCGCTCCACGCTCCCTAGAATGGCTGGCATCTTTTCCTATACTCAGACGCGAGTCCTGCGTCGGGTCGCCAATAAGGTCAGCCATGAACAAGAACAATCGCCATCCTGCAGACGGAAAAAAACCAGTCACCATTTTCGGTCCGGACTTTCCGTTCGCGTTTGACGACTGGATCGAGCATCCCGCCGGCCTGGGCAGCATTCCCGAGCAGCACCATGGCGCTGAGGTGGCGATTGTCGGCGCGGGTATTGCCGGTCTGGTGGCTGCGTATGAACTGATGAAACTCGGTTTGAAACCGGTGGTGTACGAGGCGTCGAAACTCGGCGGTCGTCTGCGCTCGCAGGCTTTCAACGGCACCGATGCCATCGTCGCCGAGCTTGGCGGCATGCGCTTTCCAGTGTCCTCCACCGCGTTCTATCACTACGTCGACAAGCTCGGCCTGGAAACCAAGCCCTTCCCCAACCCGCTGACCGGCGCGTCTGGCAGTACCGTGATCGATCTGGAAGGCGAAACCTACTACGCCGAAAGCCTGAAGGATCTTCCTGCATTGTTTCAGGAAGTGGCTGACGCCTGGGCGGATGCGCTGGAAGCAGGTTCGCAATTCTCCGACATCCAGCAAGCCATCCGTGATCGCGATGTGCCGCGCCTGAAAGAGTTGTGGAACAAGCTGGTGCCGCTGTGGGACGACCGGACTTTTTACGACTTCGTCGCCACCTCGAAAGCCTTCGCCAAATTGTCGTTCCAGCACCGTGAAGTATTCGGCCAGGTCGGTTTCGGCACCGGCGGCTGGGATTCAGACTTTCCCAATTCGATGCTGGAAATCTTCCGCGTGGTAATGACCAATTGCGACGATCACCAGCACCTGGTGGTC
>Ga0209795_10001341_pt1 | contig 15619 bp, 8 predicted proteins | sample AgamicOrMarz_FD_187166 | JGI IMG/M metagenome (GOLD analysis project Ga0209795, IMG submission 187166) | Agave microbial communities from Guanajuato, Mexico - Or.Ma.rz (SPAdes) (version 2) | ecosystem: Host-associated > Plants > Phyllosphere > Phylloplane/Leaf | place: Guanajuato, Mexico...
TGTTTTTTGATCAATGAAAAAGCAGTTTCAGGGCTTGGGTCAGTGCCTAAAACCACAGCTCCGCCGGAATAAAAAATACCTAAAGAACCTGCCGAGCTCATTGAAAAGTTATGTGCCGCAGGTAAAACCATGAGTAAACGTGATGACTGATTAAGACGGCAGATTTTCGCGCTCTCACGTACGCTATATAGATAGTCGTCATGGGTACGTGGAATCAGTTTAGGAACCCCAGTACTTCCACCTGAAAGTTGTAAAAAAGCAACCTGATTTGCCGTAGTTGGCGAAATCGCCTCATCTAAAATATGGGTTTCTTTTAATAGATCTTGAATGGCTATAAATTTATCGGCATTTCCAAGAACAAATACATGTTGTAAGCAAGGAGCAGTTTGCTGAAGCTTTTCGGCAAGCTCTCGGTAGTCAAATTTTTGTGCTCCAAAATCAGCACAGAAATAAGCTTTTGCTTGAGTTTGTTTAAAAAAACTGCTGAGCTCTGCAAAGCGATGTGCAGGTAAAGACATCACAGGTAAAGCACCAAGCCGAATCAGTGCAAAAAATAAAATATAGAACTGATAGTGATTCGGCATCTGTACAACCGCTTTATCACCCGCTCTTAGTCCATGTTGATATAAGTGGCTTGTACAACAATTAACTAAATGATCAAACTCAGCGTAACTAATGGCTTTATCACCATCATATACTGCTATGTTTTGCGGGTATTTTTGAGCACTTTCACGCAAGAAATCACTCAAGTTTTGTCCAAGCCAATAACCTTTTTTACGGTAAATCTCAGCAAACTCTGCTGGATATGGCACGGCGCCATCCAGATAAACCTGTGTTGTCATGTGTTTGGTCCTTGTATTGGCAATTGATTGGGCGAAATCTGGAATCCGTCCAGCACAGTGCGAAATTTAGCGGCAGTTTCAGCATGTTCAGCTTGTGGACGAGAAGCTTCAACAATTCCCGCACCGGCAAATAAACGAGCAATATTCTGATAAATTCGGGCACAGCGTACAGTCACCGACCATTCACCATTACCTTGTTCATCTGCCCAGCCCATAGTTCCTGCAAATAATTCACGGTTAAATGGTTCAAGTTGCTGAATTAATTCTTTAGCAATCGGACTAGGCTCCCCACAAATTGCAGGTGTTGGGTGTAAGCGTTCAATTAAGTCAAAAACATGAGTATCGGCTTGCTTAAGTTCGCCAGTAATGTGTGATGCCAAGTGCCAAAGGCGTTTGGTACGAATGAGAGATGGTTGTTTAGGTACTTGTAATTGCTTGCAAAAAGGTGTGAGCTCATCGGCAATCATTTCGATGACGAGTGCATGCTCATGTTGATCTTTTTGTGAGGCAAGTAATGCTCTGGCGTTATTTTGGTCTAGGGTTGGATCGTCATCACGAGCCAATGTTCCAGCAACCGGTTTACTCCAGATTTTTGTATTTTGCTTTGCAATTAAAAGTTCGGGGCTTGCACCGACAAACCATCCTTCACTTTGAGGATGCCTCGCGACTGCATAGTTATAGCCTTCGGGATTATGCTTAGCTAAGTTATAAAATAAGTCCGAGACGGGAATATTTTGTTCAAATTCAAGTTGTAAAATACGAGCAAGTACGGCTTTATCGAGTTTTTTTGCTTGCATTTGCTGAACTAAATACTCAACTTGCTGTTGATAATGTTCACCTAAAGGGAAATAATCCGCCTTTTCTAAAGATAAAGAACCAAAATCAATATCAGACTGTGCATAGAGTACTTTCTGATAGATTTTTGCATTTTGCATCAGCATTAAATTGACATCGGCTGCCGAGCAAAATGGTAGTCCACCCATAATCTTGACGTCTTTATAACCGTCATTCATTGCAAGCTGTAATTGAGCTCGTGCTTCATCTAACCACTCTTTTAAAAGGCTATTTTTAGCGACTTGAATATCTCGTAATTTTTGATGACTATTAATGGTGTATTCTGGCGTTGTGAAAATAAAACCTGCATCATTTCCACAATTTAAAATTTCTTGTGCTAATGCAACGCGGCTTTCAGTAAAATTTTCTCGTTGGATAAAATACGGATGCTGTGCCGACATCTCGCAACTCCTTATCAGTTATTTTGTTGTAATGAATGAATGTTTAAACGCCTAAAGTGGCTCCTCCATCAACCACAATTTCTTGCATGGTAATTTGTGCAGCTTGATCAGAAAGTAAGAAACTCACCGTATTGGCAATATCTTCAGGCTGGGCTAATTTTCTTAAGGGAATGCCTGTACGGTATTGGCTTAAATCTCCATCGATTACCGCAGGCGGAGGTGAATTATCTGTCCAAAGCTGCTGCTGCATTTGAGTTAGCGTAGAGCCTGGTGAAACAATATTAAGCCTGACTTGGTGAGGTGCGATTTCAAGTGCAAGATTACGGCAGTAATGGCTCAGCGCAGCCTTGCTGGTGGCATACATGCCAAGTTGTATACGTGGCATACGTGAACTGTTCGAGCTAATCGTGACAATACTTCCCTGCTTTTTTTCACAAAAGTGCTTGGCAAGTTGTTGACTAATTGCGATGGGTGCCATGACATTTACAGCGAAAAGTGTTTGCCAGTCTTCTGTTTTTGCCTCAAGCATAGAACGCATAATCAATACGCCCGCCGCATTCACTAAACCCGTTACGCTATGTTTGTTTAAAATATCTGTAATGAGCTTCGCTGTTGTTTCTTGATCAGTAATATCTTGCTGAAAGCCATGCCAACGCGATATTTCACTGCTTTCTATCTTTTGTGTGATTTCCCATTGTTCGGGATTTTCCTGTCGGTCGATGCCGATCACTCGATACCCTTGCTGCAATAATTTTTTTGTAATAGCAGCTCCAATACCTCTTGCAGCACCTGTGACTACGATGGTAGAGCTCATGTTTTACTCCAGTTTGACTCGAATAATAAATTCTGCCACATAATTGCAAATAATTATCATTATTATCAAGTGCGATAAATATCAAACATAAGATTACAATCTAAATCAAGTTATTTATTAACCAATAATTTGACTTATTTTATTGATTTTTAATAACTTTAATAAAACACATCTTTTTTTATTGATTATAATGATAATTGTTTTCATTTACTAATGAGAATCATTCTGATAATTTGACCGCGCTTTCTTGTCGAGATGGACTCAAAATGAAGCCATTTTCTCAACCCTTACATCCCCTATTTCAACAACTCAATGTTGGGAGTGAGGTCTGGTGGAATACCGTTAAAAAAATAGGTAGTCCGCTAGTTAACCTAAAAAAAAATAAAGCGCTATGTACCTTTATTTGGCGTAGTCCTGAGCCTAAAGAAAGTATCTTTGTCTATATTGATATCTATTCACAGAGCCCTTCTATCTATCAAAAGTGGAATCGTTTTAGCCATATAGCTGGGACGGATGTGTACTTTTTTGAACTAGAGCTGCCCCTAGCTTGGGCTGGTAGTTATGTTGTAGTGACCGCTAGTGAAGAAGCGCCAGAAACAGATTGTGCAGCAACGCGACGCGCATGGTGGCAAACCCAGCTTAAAGAGAGTGCTCAAATTGATCCATTCAATCAACATCGGTTTTACACGGGACATCTGGCTCGATATATCAATCAAATTCAACTCGAAAGCACAAAATTTTTAATAGACGATTACCCAATTACAAAGACATTTCAATGGTCAAGTCGCTTATGCCAACAGGACTATTTGGTCGATATTTTAATTAGTGGTGAATCAGCAGAAGAAAATCTGCCATTAGTTATTTTGCTTGATGGACAAATCTGGAGTCGAGAGCTTTCAATTTTGCCCAAAATTCAACATTTGACTGATTCAAATAAGATTCGCCCAGCAGTTTATGCTTTTATTCATAGTTTAAATCTTCAGCAACGCCAACGAGATTATGGTTGTCATGATGCGTTTAGTCAGGCGTTGGTTGATGAACTTATTGAAACGCTTCTAAAAGAATATTCCTTTATTTCTAAAACAGACATTACGTTATGTGGTCAAAGTTTAGGTGGATTATGCGCTTTACATAGCGCTTTGTTGTTCCCGACCATTTTTACTTCTCTGATTTTACAGTCTGGATCTTATTGGTGGTCAGATTTTTCGAACAGTACTTTAGGGAAAAAACATAAAGGTAATATTTTAGAACTGCTTCAAAACCTATCTCATCCATTATCAAAAACAACTCAAATTTATATCAGTGCTGGCACGTATGAAACCGATATGCGGGACGATGCCCTACAGCTTTATCAACAATTGCAATCATTCAATCAAGTGAGCTTTCACAGTTTTTCAGGCGGACATGATGCCGTGAACTGGCGTACCGACTTGCTTAAGGCATTGCAAAAAATTCTTTCACTATAACCATTTGTTTCATCAAGGATAACAATATCATGAGCAACTTACAGGAAAATTATATCAATCCCTTTGATAACGAAAGTTTGTCTTTTCAGGTTTTAAAAAATCAACAAGGTGAGTTCAGTTTATGGCCTGCTCAACATCAGGTGCCGTCGGGATGGGATGTGCAGCACGGACCTGATACACGGGCGTCGTGTATTGCATATGTGGAAAAGCACTGGCTTGCAATTAACCCCTTTCAACAAGCGTAAAGGAGTATTGTCATGAATCAAGCATTAAATAATGAATTTACTCCGGACCTTTCACAACCCGCTCGTTTTGAATTGACCTCTACTCAGCTCGGCATTTTCCTTGCCGATCATTTAAGTTCAATTGAAGATTTATATACCATTGCGCATTGTTTGGAACTACCAAAAACTGTCGACATCCCCACATTTAAAAAAGCAATTCAAATCGGCTTAAATGAAGCAGATACGGTTATTGCCTCATATTCATCTGACCCGTCTCAACCGTTTATTGAGCTTAATAACCAAGTTCAGTTTCAAATTGAAGAATTTGATTTTTGTCATTTAACGCCTAAAAAAGCTCAGCAACGTTTATGGGACTGGATGCCATCAGACCGTCAATGTGCTAAATCACTTAAAGCTGGTGAATCTCAACTGTTCCGTCAGGTGCTATTTACGACGCATGACAAAGTGTATTGGTATCAACGTTATCACCACATCATGCTCGATGGTTTTAGCATGATTAACCTAACCAAACGTATTGTTGAGCTATATCAACAATTACAAGAAGGAAAAGATCTTTCGATTTCTCCATTCATTAGCGTCAATGATGTTATTTCGGAACGTCAAGCATATGAAAATAGCCATCAATTTAAAATAGACCAAGCTTTCTGGAAAGCTTACTGTGAAGATTTACCTAGTCCAGTTAGTTTAAGTACTCATCATTTAGCGGCAAAAACCACAGCGACATTTATTAAGCATCAGCTGCGTTTTTCGACAGGAATTTTAGAGCAAATTCAAGCTTTAGCTGCACAATCTAAATTAGCTTTGAATGACATGATGATGTCATTGTCATTACATTATATTTACAAAATGACCGATAAAGCCGAGTTGGTTAACGGTATTCCATTTATGCGCCGTTTAGGTTCAAAAGCGATTCGCTCAACCTTACCTACGGTAAATGTCTTGCCTGTGAAGTTTAAAGTTGCTGAAAAAGACAGTTGGGTGAGCTTAGCTCAACATGTACAAGAGCAATTACGAGAAATTCGTCCGCATCAGAAATACGATGCAGAACAAATTTTAAGAGATTTAAATAGTATCGATATTCATGAACGAATGTACGGTCCTATTTTAAATTATAAAGCTTTTGACCAAGACTTGGTTGTAGATGGTGAAAAGGTCAAAACACACCATATTTCTACAGGACCAATTGATGATTTTGAGTTTTCCTTTATTGTTCAAGATCATGAACTCATTATCGAACTACGTGCAGATTCACAGCGTTATACACAAGATGAGCTATTTAACCACGGTCAACGCCTGACTTTATTGCTCGAACAAGCCTTGATTCGTCCAGAACAGCCATGTAGCAATTTTAATATTACAACACCACAAGAGCTTGCTGCCCTGACCCAAAGTGGTATTGGTCCGCGTGTTAGCCATCCTGAACAATATAATAATGTTTTAGATATTTTTTATGAGCAAGTGAAAAAATATCCTGAACGTACCGCCATTGTGAGTGGTGAACGTCCAAACCTTCAGCATCTCAGTTTTGCTGAGCTTGCAGTAAAAGTGAATCAACTGACTCGTTTTTTACAAGAAAATGGGGCAAAAAAGCAAACAGTCATTGCTGGAGCTATTCCTCGTTCAATTGACTCAGTTGTGGTGATGTTATCCGTATTAAACTCTGGTGCGAGTTTCCTACCTCTCGATTTAGATTATCCAATCGATCGTATGCAAATGATGTGTGAAGATGCAAATCCATTATTTGTATTAACTACACAAGCTCTTGCACAGCAACTACCACAAAATATTCAGCAGTTATATCTTGATAATGAAGACATCCAAACACAAATTCTAAAGCAAGATGCGAGTGATATTCCTGCCGAAAATCGTAAATTTGATTTCCAAGATGTTGCTTATGTGATTTTTACCTCAGGTAGTACTGGCCGCCCTAAGGGGGTAATGAACACACATGGTTCTTTACTCAACCTCATTTTGTCACATAAACCAACCATTTACTGGCCTGTATTAGAAGCTGTAAATGAACGTTTCCCTGAACGTCCGTTACGTGCAGCGCATACACACTCTTTCTCGTTTGACTCATCTTGGTTACAAGTTTTCTGGATGCTCTGGGGCCAAGAGCTACATATTTTTGATGAAAACATGCGTCGTGATGCATTTGGTTTAGTGCAAGAAATTCAGCAACGACAAATCGATACACTTGATTTACCGCCATCTTTTTGTGCGCAAATGATGACGAATGGTTTATTTGCTGAAAATCAACATCAACCAAGTCTTATTTTGATTGGTGGTGAAGCTGCACCGTTAGCTTTATGGCAACAACTCAATGCTCAGCCAGCGCTTTTTGCTCATAATTTGTATGGCCCAACCGAATATACGGTTGATACTTTCCGAGCAGAATTAAAGCAGACTGCTCGCCCTGTCATTGGTAACCCTATTGGTAATACACAGGCCTACGTACTAGATCGCCACTTGCAACGATGCCCGACTGGTGTCATTGGTGAGCTTTATATTTCTGGTTTTGGTATTGCCAATGGTTATTTAGGTCGCGCTGACTTAAGTGCAGCCCGCTTTGTAGCGAATCCATTTGAACATGGACAGCGTATGTATCGTACGGGTGATTTAGTCCGCTGGAATAGCGCGGGTAAACTTGAATTTATGGGGCGATGTGATGACCAGATTAAAATTCGTGGTTATCGAGTTGAGATTGGTGAAGTTGAAAATGCACTTTCGATTTTAGCCAATGTTGAAAGCGCAGTCGTGATTGCAGAACCGATTAATAACAGTCATCGTTTACTCGGTTATTGTGTGGTCAAAGACATTGAGCTTGATGAAAAAACCAGTGAGCAATTAAGTCAGCAATATTTAAGTCAGTTACGTCAAAACCTGCCTGAATATATGGTGCCATCTGCCCTGACTGTTATGTCCGAATTTCCACGAAATGTAAGTGGCAAAGTCGATAAAAAGGCACTGCCAAAGCCTCAAATTCGTACCCATAGCCGAATGGCCGAAACGCCTGAACAACAACTTTTATGTCAAATTACTGCATCTGTTCTTAAGCTTGACGCAATTGGAATTGATGATGACTTCTTTATGACAGGTGGCGATAGTATTTCGGCCATTATGCTTTGTACTCAACTACGCCAACGTGGTTATGGTTTAAGACCAAGTGATGTATTTCAATTTAAAACAGTCGCCGCTATGGCACCGCAACTCACCCGTTTAGATGAACAACAAGCGGCCGTTTCAAAACCGTTATTTTCAGCAGAACTAGAACAAAAGGTTCAAGAAAAATATGGCAAAAACAGCACGATTTTGCCTTTGCTTCCTTTGCAAAAAGGGATGCTGTTCTTATCTCAAGTAGAAAATCAATCGAACTATAATGCCTTTACTCGTCTTAGTTTAAATGGAGACATTGATCCGGTACGTTTACAGCAAGCGTTGATTACCGTATTAAAACGTCACCCGCAACTAGGTGGCCATTTTGATAGCGAATTAGCTGAAGAACCTGTTTTTATCTATTCATTACATCCTAATCAAGCTTGGCCAGTTCAGTTTTGTTCGGTCACTCCCGATCTTCTTGAGCAAACTATTCAAGAGGCATTACAGCAACCGATTCACCTCGACCAACCCTACGGCTTAATTCGGGCAACCTTAATTCAACATGCTCCAGAACAGTCAGAATTATTGATTATGGTGCATCATCTGTTAACAGATGGTTGGTCAACTCCGCTGTTTTTACAAGACTTTATTAAGGCTTATCAGCAGACTAACCAACAACTGCCAGTGCTTGAACATAGTTATGAAACAGTGATTAAAGCTTTATCTGGACGTGACTATGAAACATCAAAAGTAATTTGGCAACGTGATTTAGCAGATTTACAGCCACTTATTTTATTTAATCAACCCCAGCAAGCTGTACAGGAAACTTCATATCGTTTAAGTGCTGAGTTGGGTGCGAAACTTCAACACAAATTACGTCAGCAAGGCATCACGCTCAATGTCTTCATGCAAATGATTTGGGCAATGACTTTAAATATTTATGCTCACCGTGAAGATATTGTGTTTGGTACACCTGTTTCTGGGCGTTCAGCACCTATCAATGGTTTAGAGCAACAGATTGGATTGTTTTTAAATACGATTCCGGTGCGTGTAAAGCTCAACATGCAGCAAACACTTTGGGAACAATTGATTCAGTTACAGCAATTGCATGTTGAACATTTAGAGCATGATGGTTTGGGTCTGGGTGCAATTCAGCAATCAGTGGGACAAGGCAATCTTTTCGATAGTTTGTTAGTCGTAGAAAACTATCCTGATAATCAGTATTTACAGCAAAAACTTGGTGATGCTGCTATTTCCAAACTCACAAATCGTGGTTATAGCCATTACCCGCTTGCGTTATTGGTTATCCCTGATCATCAAATTGAGCTATTACTTGAACAGCGTGGTGTAATTGATCAACCTGAACATTTCCTCGAACGAATGGTTCAGTTGATTGAAATTGCATTAAATGAACCAGAGACGTCTCTAAGTCATTATCGCTTGCAGCTGGCTGAAGAGCACGATTTAATCCAGAAAACGAATCAAACCCAATACTATGTTCGCCAGAGCACGTTACAGCAATTACTCAGAGAACAAGCTCGAATTACGCCTGAACAAACGGCGTTATCAGATGAAAATCAGCAGCTTAGTTTCAGTGAAGTGCGTTTGCAAGTTTGTGCGTTAGCGCAGCAATTACAAAGTGCAGGTGTACAGGCTGGAGATATTGTTGCGGTTGCCCTACCAAGATCAGTCAAATTGAGTATCGCTATTTTAGCGGTGATTGAAGCAGGTGCAGCTTATTTACCTATTGATTTACAACATCCGCCTGAACGCATCAAATTTATGTTGCAGGATGCCAAATCTAAACTTGTGCTTGGTGAACAAAAAGATCTAGCTGCTATTGCCCCTCAATCAATAGCTACCTTTGCTTTTAATGAATTGTTTGATGAAACAAAGGTTGATTTAAGCAGCTATAAAACGACAGTCATTACGCCACAGCATCCGGCATATTTAATCTATACATCGGGTACAACAGGCCAGCCAAAAGGTGTCATGGTTTCTCACCAAGCCATTGTGAACCGTATTTTATGGATGCAATCAGAATATCCACTGTCAGCCAACGATACGATTTTGCAAAAAACGCCATGTACTTTTGATGTTTCGGTATGGGAGTTTTTCTGGTCATATTTAGTGGGTGCACGATTGGTTATGGCACCTGTAGATGCACACCGTGATCCATTGGCACTATTAAGTCTCATTCAAAAATATAAGGTAACAACATTACATTTTGTACCGTCAATGTTGGCTGTCTTTGAAAATGCTGCTACCGAAATTTTGTCATCTGCTCAGCGTCAAAGTTTACCAATTCGCCGAGTGTTCTGTAGTGGTGAGGCATTACCAACAGCTTTAGCAAAATCATTTACCGAGCACTTTAGCTGTGAGCTACATAACTTATATGGTCCAACAGAAGCTGCGGTAGATGTGAGTTATATGGACGCAACACTGGGATTACACCCAGAAGAAAGTAGCGTTGCAATTGGATATCCGGTCTGGAATACCCAGCTTTATATTTTAGATCAATACTTACGCCCTGTTCCTGTTGGAGTGGACGGTGAACTTTATTTGGCAGGCCATCAACTGGCCATGGGTTATTTACATCAAGCAGACTTAACGGCAACACGTTTTGTGGCTAACCCATTTGCAGCAGGTCAACGCATGTACCGTACTGGTGATATTGCCCGATGGCATGTAGACGGCAGTATTCAATATATGGGCCGTGCTGATGACCAGTTAAAGATACGTGGACAACGTATTGAACTGGGTGAAATTGAACAACAATTACGCTTAATCAGCAGTCTTGATGTGGTTATACATCCTATCTCTTTTGAACAGAATAAAGCAGATGTTCAATTGGTCGCTTACTTGCAAACAACAGCACCTGTGGACATTGAGCAGTTAAAGAAACAATTGGCAAAACAGCTTCCTGCATATATGGTGCCAACGCTCTATGTGTTAGTCGAGAAATTCCCATTAAGTCATAATGGTAAGCTGGATCGTAAAGCACTGCCGCAACCGCAACTTAATCCTTCAAATATAGAAAAACAGTACGCCACCACTGCTTTTGAACATGAACTGACACGTATTTTCCAGCAAGTTTTAAATACAGATCAAAATATTGGTGTGAACGAAGATTTCTTTGCCATTGGTGGGCATTCCATTTTGGTGATGAAGCTTGCAATTGAAATCCGAAAAGTATTTAAGCGGACCATTCCAATTGGCCAGTTGATGAGTCATGTCACGATTCAACGTTTAGCAGCTTTACTGCTTACACAAGAACGTTTGGCAGAAGTTGAACAAACTGGCATGCAGCCTATTTTACCAATCCGTTCTGGCTCTGGGCATCCATTGTTCTGTTTCTACCCAGGTTCTGGTTCTGCTTGGCAATATACGGTGCTGAATCGTTATTTGCATTCTGATTTACCCATTATTGGATTGCAGTCTCCTCGACCAGATGGCCTATTGGCAAATAGTACGGATATGGACGAACTGGTTGAAAAACAACTTGAGATTATTCGTAAGCAACAACCAACAGGACCTTATACGTTACTAGGGTATTCACTTGGCGGCACTGTGGCTTATGCAGTTGCAGCGAAGCTCACTGAACAAGGTGAAAAAGTTGATTATCTCGGCTTGTTAGATACTTACCCTGCTGAAATTCATCAATGGTTAGATTTGTCTGTAGAGGAAATGAATGCTGAAGCTGAACAAGAACAGCTTCAATTCTTCAATGATATTTTAGCCGATGCAGATACGGCATTAAGTGAAGAAACCCGCCGTTTACAAGAGGATATTTTTGCAAACTATCGCGATGCCGTCCGTTTATTAAAACCGTATAAAATGCCGCACTTTGACGGTGAGCTACACTTGGTTGTTGCTGAAAAAGACTTGCTGCCGTATATCCAACCAGAGCAACAATGGTCGCCTTTAGTTAAAAAACTCAATATTGTTCGACTGAGTGAAGCGGACCATACCAATATATTGTCTCCAGAGCAGCTTGAAACACTTGGGCCGATTTTAAACCGTATGATTTGTCAGGCGCGCGGTTTAGAGGAGCACACGCCATGAGCTTCAAATCTATATTAACCGACTTTAGTCTGTTAAAACGTAATGCTCATTTCCGACATGTATTTATTGCCCGCACATTGTCATTGTTAACGATTGGCATGTTAGTCGTGGCTATTCCAAAACAGGTCTATGACATTACGGGTAACTCGCTTAACGTTGCCGTTGCAATGGCTTTTGAAGGCATATCCATGTTTATTGGCTTGTTACTTGGTGGTTTGCTGTCAGATCGCAAAGATCGGAAGTGGCTAATTTTATTGGCTCGTGGTGTGTGTGGTTTAGGCTTTGCTGGCCTCGCCATCAACGCCATGTTTGAGCATCCATCGCTGTATGCCATTTACTTTCTTTCAGCATGGGATGGTTTCTTTGGTGCACTCGGTGTAACGGCAATGATGGCGATCATGCCTGTAATTGTAGGGCGGGAAAATATTGTACAAGCCCGTGCAATCAGTATGGTATCCGTACGTCTTGCAACCGTTATTTCACCAGCAATCGGCGGTATTTTAATTGCTGCTAGTGGTGTAGCAACTGTGTATTGGGTCTCAACGGTGGGTACTTTACTTACTGTATTTTTATTGATGGGACTACCTGCGCTTAAACCACAACATGCATCAAATGGTGAGAGTCCTCTTCGCCAATTAGCTCAAGGATTTAAATTCGTTTTTAAAAATAAAGTGGTTGGTAGCACCATTTTAATTGGAACACTGCTCAGTTTTAGCAGTGCTATTCGAATCATTTTTCCGCAAATGGCAGATGAAATTTTTCACGGCGGCGCATTTGAACTCGGACTTATGTATTCGGCCGTGCCTTTAGGCTCAACTTTAGGTGCATTACTGAGTGGATGGACAACAAAGTTACTCAAACCCGGCTTAGTCATGCTCTATACGTGCTTAGGTGTTTTTAGTTGCATGATTATGATTGGACTTTCACCGTGGCTCATAGTGACTTTACCAATTTTATGTGTGTTTGGATATTTGATGTCGATTGCCAACTTGCTTCAATACAGCATCGTGCAAGGACATACGCCTGATGAATATTTAGGGCGTATTAATTCAATCTGGCTTGCACAAGATGCGTTAGGCGATTCGATTGCCACTACAACTTTGGGTCTTTTAACTCGGTTTTTACCAATATCAGGAAGTATCCTCTTCTTTGGCATATTAAGCTTTGCAGTAGGATTTATGTTCTTATTCAACTCTCAAGATATGCGTGAAACAGGATTCCAAGATCCTAAATTACAAGAAAATTAAACCCTAAATAAAAAAGAAGGCAATTCGTTGTCTTCTTTTGTTTTAAGCAGAATGACCTGCCTGAAAAACCCAAGTCATAATATGGTCTTGTTCTATGGTCCAGCCACCTTGATATTGTTCTAAGAGTTCATAGCGTTGTTGAATTTCTGGCAAAAAAGTTAGCGTTAATGTTTGATTTTCAAAATTAATATCAACGATAGATGCTTCTAAGAAATCGATATATTGCTTTGCAGTGGGATAAACCGCTTTATATAGACTTTCTTTTACAGAGAAAATTAAGCTCACATAGCGGGCAAAATCAAAAAACTCTGCCGCTTTACCTTTCCATAAATCAAACTCAGATGGCGTTAAAATAAGATGTGCACTCTCTTGAGCAAATTCTGAGGTCACCCAATGCTCGATATCAATTCCCAAATAAAGTGCGCTATTAGATAGCCCAACAATTAACTTATTTTGTGAATGACTAATGCTCCCCAAAACATGAGATGGCCAGATGGGTAAATGTTCATGCATAGAAGTTATTGGCTGATCTAAACCGAAATGATGATTTAAAACAGCCTGAGCTAAAACCCTGCCACATAAGTACTCATTTTTACGTTCGACACGCGCTTGAGCAATTTTTAGTGGATGCTCTAATTGTTGGTCTATATGCAAATGCGTTGTTTGTGATAAATCTAGCCGATAACAAAATAGCTCTGATGTAAAAAAAATAGGGTTCGAAATTTCATAAATTGATTTACTGATTTGTTCAGAAATGTATAGATAATGACTCACTGTATTCGACTTCAAAATAAATATTTTTAATGAGTTATCTCCTATCTTAACTTACTTACTGCAATTCTATAAATAATTATATTTATCATTTGATAATAATTATTATTTACTTATACTGTTGGGTAAATTTTGACTTTAATTTACTTATAAACATCGATTATGAAACTTATAGGACTTTTTTTGACCCTGTTGGGAGCGGTCAGTATCTATTGTAGTCATAGCAACCAAAATTTGTTGTCTCAACATCTTCCTACTTTCTTTAAGTATTTGGGTCTAGTGCTATTAGGCATTGGATTTATTGCGCTCTTTGCAAGCTTGCCAAAAGTGGTTGCTGCTTTTTGTTGGTTCATGCTTATCATTTTTGCGTGGTCTTTCCTCCCTTTTATGGCGCTTTTTAAACGGAAACTGATTTCATGAAAGCTAAAATTCAGTCTCCGATCCAGCCAGACTGGTGGAGTAAAACGTTTGCAGGTGGTGTTTTAGGTCTAAGTCTTTCTATCGCTATTGGTAATTTAATTGTTTTATTAGGCCAACCTTATGTTGCCATGGATTTATTGGTGCAAGTAGGTATGTGGAGTGTTCCTTGGTTTTGGATGCCTATTATGTTTGGCAGTTATTTTTTTACGACTGGACGAAAAGCGCTTATCTATTTATTCATTGCGAATGCCCTAGTGTATAGCTGTATTTTTGTATTGCGGGGTTAAACATGAAAGTACGTTCAGATATCATGAAATTAGCAAAAAGCATGCATACTTGGGTGGGTGTATGTGCTGGGATTTTACTTTTTATCTGTTTCTTTGCTGGTGGGCTCAGCATGTTTCAGCACCATATTAGTAAGTGGGCTACCCCAACACAGCAAGTTTTACCGAAAGTCTCACCTGATCAATATAATGAACTCATTCAAAAAATACAGACTGCCTATCCTGCTGCGCAAAAGAACTTTACACTAAATTTATCGTCGAATGAATTTCACTATGCACCCATTACTTGGAGCGAACATGAACGTGGAGATGGCTTTAATGCTGCTCAGACTACGTGGATGGCTAGCTTAGATAAAAACGGCGAGTTAATCGTTGCACAAGAAAACTTATCTAAGGCAGGTTGGCTAATTGAACAGTTGCATGAAACAGCAGGTATACCAGGCATGGTAGGCCATCACGGACTAGGCCTGTATGTGATGGGTGTAGTTTCTATTTTATATTTTCTTGCTCTGCTTTCAGGGGTAATCATACTGTTACCAACCTTGGTAAAGGACTACTTTGTCATTCGCCCTGGCAAAAATAAAAAGCGATTTTGGCTAGATGCACATAATGTAATTGGGATTACCAGCTTACCGTTCCACATCATTATTAGTATTAGCGTTATTGTCTTTGCTTTTCATGACTTTTTTTATGATGCGATTGGACAACTTGCACTCAAAGGCCAGCCTGTTTTTCAGCGTTCTCCCCCAGCCCTTATTCAACCTAAACAAACACAAATTGATGTGCAGCAAATATTAGCCCAAGCTAAAAAAGTAGCGCCTGAATATTCAGTTGACTATATCCAGTTCAGTGGTCTAGACAAACCTGAAAAAGCCAATGCACGTATTGCCCTCTATAGCTCAGATCAGATGTTGCGCGGTGCGAATCATGACTTTATGCGTATGAACCCCTATGCAGTTGAGCACTTTAATCATAAAGGCATTAACACACAGACTGATGCTGGGAATAAGTTAATCAACGCCATGTTTAGTCTACATTTTGGAAGTTTTGGCGGTACGGGCGTACGCTGGATTTATTTTGTTTTAGGTGTGGGTGGCGCTTTCTTATTTTATACAGGTAACATCCTTTGGG
>Ga0209795_10001342_pt1 | contig 15600 bp, 20 predicted proteins | sample AgamicOrMarz_FD_187166 | JGI IMG/M metagenome (GOLD analysis project Ga0209795, IMG submission 187166) | Agave microbial communities from Guanajuato, Mexico - Or.Ma.rz (SPAdes) (version 2) | ecosystem: Host-associated > Plants > Phyllosphere > Phylloplane/Leaf | place: Guanajuato, Mexico...
AGTAAATATAAAAACAATGAATATAGAGTAATTAATAAATATTTGTTTTTAAAGAATAATCAATAATATCACTTATAAACAAATAGAGAATATTTAAATTTACAATATAAACAAAAACATGATTAACATATTTTTATTAAATGTTTGTTAATTATTACTTTACTTGTAGAAAAACTGCGTATTTGTCGTCACTGAGAGGAAATTTATAAACCATATTTTTTATAATGCCGTTTATACATTTACTTCAGTATATAAAATATATTTAGTTTTTAACTTTAATATAGATAACCTTATTAAGGATATAAAATCATTAAATTATTATAAAACTCATACTCAATTTCAATGAAATTAATATTTTCTTGAAAGGAAAGAAGAAGTCAGATTAGTAGGTGACAAGAAATAGAAATTTTGATTTTTTCAACAGTAGCACATATTTAGAAGAAATACTAATAGGTGACTTATTCCTTCTGTTTCAGAAAGATAAAGTCACCTACACAATTTTTCCATTCATTACTAGTTATCCTTTCAGTTTTTCATATTTATGAATTTATTGATTTACATGTTCTTGTTCTAACTGATTTACTACATCCTCCTGACATTCATTGATAAATAAATAAGTAAGGTATGAATGTAAGTCGAATTTTTCTTCATTAATAAACGTAGAGAAAACCTGTTTATGTTTGCTCAATAGTTTGACCTCCTTTATGTAAGTTCCTATACCTTATTATTGCCCAACTACCAATCTCTTATACATACAGACTAATAAAATATCTTGTACTGGCCCTGCCTACGCCACATACAATGATAGCCACGCTTGCTATCCAGCCTAGTTCTCATTATAAATAAAAACGTTTACAAAATAAATAAAAGTAACTGAATATTCTGATTTTATAACATTATTAGAGGAAATATGAAAAATTCTTATAAACAACTAAGAAAATTAGGCAATATAAAATAGACGATCTTCTTTTTTTTACGGACCTTTTCAAGTGTTTTTGCAGAATTTAGAAACACCTGAGATTACCCATTTTATTGAGCGCAAAACTCTTTTCAAATACAAAATTAAAACCCAATATGTTCTGTTTAAAAGAGCGTGTAAGATTTTTGTGAAAAAGGATATACTAATGTCATTAAAAAAAGAGGTGTTTCTATGGAATCTCCTTTTGAAATGATAACAAATGTGGACAAAGTCGAAAATGCTCATTATATAGAAGTAAAACCAGGTGAGTACAATGCAAAGTATTGGAATAAAGAATCGGTCTATTTTGCCGATGAAGCTTTTGCTTATTTCTATACCACGATTTGCAAGTATGTGCCACAGTATCAACCTAGTCAAGTGACAGAAATCAAAGCAGAGACATGGCTACGCATTAGTAATCAACTGCAAGAGCTCGCGTGTTTTTTGAGTAGCAATCCTCCTATGATTAAACTAAACAAATGGATTGATTTTGACAAAGTGGAGGAAACGTACAAACAGTTTGATCGTCACAAAAACAAGTACATTCGAGAGTTAATTAACATGATTACCAAATTTACAGCGTGGGTAACAAAGGTATGTCAAACACAATCGTACATTACCATTTTGGGTACTTAATGGGAAACGATATCGCTTATCGTAATCTACAAGCTATGCAGAAAGTTGAAGTAGGCACACCGGTTGCCATTACTTATTACTATAAGATCTTTATTGACCTTACGAGAGTTTATAGTTATAAATTCAAAGGTTATAAAATGAAAAACAACTAATACCTGAGCAGCATTCCCCAGTTCTTCTCTGCTCATGTGAGTGAAGTATCTATTTGGGGTAACTTAACAGGGTGGGAAACACCCGGTAATCCATTCGAGACTGAACAATTAGATTTGTTCGTCTTTGAAGAAGCAGAACCAGTTGAGTTTCCACCTATAAAACAGGAGGAAGACACAAGATCATTTTTTCTAGTAAAAGCATAGGTTAACCCTCTTGTTTCTTTTCTATAATGTTAATGATTGCAATTACTAAACGACTAAATAAAGCTCTTACATTAAGGCTAATAAGGCTATAATACCATTTCCAACCTTTTTGCCACTTAATTAGTTTCGTATATTTTTCTGCCCATAACTCAACTAAAAATAGTGAACTGATGGTAAGTACAATCTTATATACAATTTTAAAAGGATTATCATTTTTTGTTAAATGATAAAGCCATAAAGAAACAGTTGGTAAACATAAGAAATCAAATAAAACATTCGATTTAAACTCTTTAGGTATAAATCGTATAGGGTATTGAAGTATTTGACGGTTAACTAGAAACCTGTCAACGATAGCATTTGTATATCCATTCATAAACAAGACCAACAGTGAATCTTTGATAGAGGTTTTCTTTAAAACGAAGGGTAAGCTACCTAAAAATATGACGGTTATATACTTTAGAAATCGTCTTTCTAATTTTTTACTTTTCATATAGTTTCATCTCCTTTCTTAGTCGTAAAATTAGTATTAGCTGTTCTATGATTTACGATGCAATAGTTTTTCCTTTGTTATGAAAATGTAACAAAATAAACCATGAAAAAATTTTCTCAAATGGTTACATTCATTCGGTATCAAAAACTGAATAGGAGTGTTGTTCATTGAAGAAAAAGCTATTACCTATCATAATGACTTTGAAAGTTTTTATTCCGACTCAGGCGTTTGCTGCAACGAGTGATAGCTTATTTATAAGCTATGCTCCTTAATCGATTACGTATGATTCTATTTCCCTTTCTGGTGAAATTAAATGTAAAACATATTAAGTTTACTTTTTTATATCAATTTCTTTTTATGTTATTTTTATTCTATTTTTGTTAAACCACAAACCATAAATAAACAAATAGCAAATTGCAAATAATAAATTTATTACAATTTAAGTTAGAAAAGACATTTGCTTTTTTATTACTTTTAAATTGTCTGCTTTAAAAGAATGATACAGAAAAAATAATTTGATTGGATAAGTGGTATTGATGAATGAAGATAAGTTACAAAAGTTACTCTGGAGCATTGCCATACCGGGGTTTGGACAGTTATTAAACGGAAAAATATTCAAAGGTATAATATTTATCTTCCTAGAATTTGTCATAAATTATAATTCGAATTTAAATACCTCCATTATGTTAAGCTTTAATGGAAAAGTTAACGAAGCCATTGAAGCAACTAATTATCAATGGCTATTGTTTTATCCTTGCGTATATGTATTTGCTATGTGGGATGCAGTTAGAGAAGCAAAAGGTGAAAATCCTCCATTTTATTATCTTCCGTTTGTTTTGGGAGCTTATTTAGGAACAGTCGGTATTATTTATTCTGGGTCTTTGACTATTTTTACAATACTATTAGGACCGGTATTTTTAGGTATCATTTTTTTCTTTTTCGGTATATTTTTGGGGAATTTGATAAGGTACATATTAAATAAAAAACACTTTTAAGTATTCAAGTATAATCAGCGACTGTAAAATACTCAATAACAGCAATTTAAAATTCCCTAATAATAACAGACAGTCTTTTCAAGACCACATTATGGAGGGAGTGAAGAAGCAAATGGTTTTAATCATAAAACTGTAAGTAAATACCTAAAAGATAATCAGTTGCCTAGGCTAAAAGTGAATAAATGGAAAAAGAAAGTGAGCTAGATTCTTATAAAACGTATATACTTGGACGTCTTAAAGAAGGTACTATTAATTGTGTAGTTTTATTAGAAGAAATACAAGCAATGGGATATGAAGATCAACTGACAATATTGAGGGATTTCGCCCTCTTCGTCAACAACCAGAGAAGCAGGCAATTTTACGGTTTGAAACGCTACCTGGAAAACAAGCTCAAATGGGATTGGCATGGATTGGCATACGTCGGGAAGTACTTAGTCAATGATACGCTGCAAGAGGTATGTGGATGTAGAATTCAGAATTCTACATCGTCGTAATATTGAAGGCGTTTTTGGGAAAATTCAAAGTTTTCTTCTATGGATTCAACAAACTTTTCCATAATGTTTCACCTCTATTTTTTTATTCTTTTACTTATGGGACCAATTAGATAGAGGAGGTTCATTGAACCAATTTTTTCTTATTAATAACTTAAATCCTTTTTCTGAAAAGTCTTCAACCTGCTTGATTAATTCTTTTAATAAATTTACATGATCTTTTTTATAGCTAACTACTATAGCACTTTGTAAATTGGTTATTCCTACCGGATTTAGAAACATAATCAAATTTGCTATTAGTTTATCTGAGAATGGTGAGGATTCAATCTTATTAACGTGAGCCTCTAATCCAGTTGAGGTAGGAACACCGTTCTCCCTGAAGATATTCGATAAAGTAGAAGCTTGGTTAAATGCGAGTTTTTCTCCATCCAGTAAAAAATTCTTTATGTCATCATCCTTTACAACTTCAGAAAAACCAGCACAAAGAGCAACCCCCACATTATTACATTCAAGAGAACTAAACATATGTGACAGTTCTACTGCATTAAGTGGCCTTTGCTGAGTTGATTTAACTTTGAACAATTTCCCTTTTCTCTCTTCCGCATTTTTGTAAGAGAAAGAATTATTTTGTAGCATGCCTTTATCACCTAACAACCCTAATAAAGAATAATCTATTTCAGTAAAAGTATCGAGAAGTTCTTTAAAAAATTTTTTAATTTTTAAATCAGTTAATTCCGAATACTGCAATGCAAGTTCTTTTAATCCATTACTCGTTATATGTTTAAGAATTTCTGTAGTTAGTTGATCTGAAAATAACTTCGTATTTGGATTATATAAATCATCTTGGATGTTGAAAAATGGGGTGCTTTTAAAGCCTTTTTCAGACAAAAGTAAGTTAGCTGTTTGTTCTTGATGTGTTGATACTTCGTTTATTTGTTTAAGAATTTCTTTCACATCAACATCTTCTGTAGTTTCAATAAGATATTCTAAAAATACGTTAATCATATTAGAACCTGATTGTAAGTACCAGAGAAAACCCAATTCATTTACATTCATTTTTTCTACCCCTATCAATTCATTTTCTCTACTTATATTTTCTAAAAACACGTTAACTTATTCATACCTTTTTCTTTCAAGTGAATTCTAATAACTAAATTCTTTGATAAATTCTTAATTATTTTATTTAGAGAAATACCTTTTGTAACTAGTATGTTAGATATTGATTCAATAGGCTGATCCCTTCTTTTATGTATTTATTGTTTCATACCTTATCTCTTCATAAATATTTTAATTATGCAACAACATTTATGCTAACTTAAAAAACTCTTTAATTATTTTGAGTAAATAGTAAAACTTAAATAATATGGTAAGTACTTTAGTATTTACTTAATGAATGATGAAACATAGGTGAAAGAAAAAATGTTTTCTCTAAGTAGAGTCGATTACAAAATTTATTATATGTAAGTTTACGTAATCATTACTAATCACTCAATACTACTTTTTTATTTAACTAGCGATGAGGCCATGTTATTCGTTTGTATTGAATAATGTACCCAACCTTCAGAAATACCACCTATCTTTTCATAAAAACGTTGGGCACGTTTATTATCATTTGCAGTCAACCATGACATATAAGCATAATTATTTTCTTCAGCAAAATGATGACATGCTTGGAAAAGCTTATGGGCAATATCGGTACCTCTTGCTTCTTCCGTCACATATAAATCATTTAATATCGCTACTTTGTGTGCAAATAGGGTATCGAATGTAAAGTATAATGTAGCAAAACCAACTAGCTCTTCATTTTGTTCAACAACAAATTGAGCTCCTTCCTTTTGATTAAGGAGTGTATAAAAAAGTTGATGAACTTTTTCCATAGGTGGTTCTGGTCTTTGATAAAAGTCAACGATATACTCATACATTAGTTCAGTTAATTGATTAATATCTTTCGTTTCAGCTTTTCTAACAGTAGCCATTATAACTTCTCTCCCATAATGAAAAAATTGTTTTGACTGCACACATCACTTCTAACTAAGATGGAGTAAAGTTAAAAAGCCAACGCATGTTTTTCGGCATCAGATATACCTTTGCGAATAATATCATCTGCTCTCTCAGGCTCAAATTCATGCCCTTCCACATACAACACTTCCACATCATCTATACCTATGATGTTAAGCACTTGTTTTAAATAGGGGTGACTATGATCCATTTGCGCAAAAGGTTCTTGTGAGTAAATTCCTCCACTTACTTGGATGTGAATAGCTTTTTTACCTTGTAAATGTCCAACAGGGCCATTTTCTGTGTAATGAAATGTTTTTCCTACTACTACAAAGGAATCGATAAATGCTTTTAATCGTGGTGGAGTTCCCCAGTTCCACATAGGAGATACAAATACATATTTGTCAGCACTCGCTATCATGCCTGTAAATGTATTTAAAGCATTTATTTTTTGTTGTTCTACTTCATTTAGTTCTGAGAAGGAAATTCCGTCTTTACGCATTTTTTCCCAACCGTTAAGGACATCATTATCTATTGTCGGAAAGTCTTCTTCGTATAAATTTATTTCTCTAATCTCGTCATTTGTATGAGAATGGCGATAAGCTTGCAGAAAAGCTTGCCCTACTCGATGACTAACTGAGTTTTCAATTGATTTTGGATTCGCAGTAATGTATAGAACTTTCACCATGTTAAACCCAACTCTCCCTTTATTAAATTAAGGAAATATCAAATGAATGATTCATTTGACATTTCCTTTAATGAAGTGTTTTTTATTTTATAGCCAATCTTGAAGCAGCTTCTTCCACTTCTTTATATGCTTTTTCTAATACCTCATTTGGCTCTAATAAAGCAGTTCCCTGTGCGCGAATGATTTGATAATCTTCAATCCCAAGGAAATTGAACATTGATTTCAGGTATTTGTGAGAGTATTCAACTTCTGTATACCAATCATTATTTGTATAGATTGATCCACTTGCTTGGATAACAAGCATTCTTCGTCCGTCTTTAAGTAACCCCACTGATCCAGTTTCCGTATATTTAAACGTCTCACGTGCGATCATAATGTTATCTATATAATCTTTTAACTTCGATGGAATATTAAAATTATGCAAAGGTAAAACGATGACATACGTATCTGCACTTTTAAATTGGTGTAAAACCTCAGACATACGATCCATTACTTCTTTTTCTTGGCTCGTTAGCTCTTGTTCATTTCGTTGTTTTTCCCATGCACTTAATACTGTTTTATCTACCATTGGTACTACATCACTGTATAGATTAATTTGTTCAATTGTCTCGCTATCAGAAATTAATTCTTTATAAGCTGTTAAAAAGTGATGAAAAACCTTCAAGCTATATGAAGAAGTATCATCTACTTTTGGATGTGCATTAATGATAAGTGTTTTATTCATTTGTATTTCTCCTTTAATCTGCATTTTAATTTCTAATTAAAGACTAATTTGATCGTCGATTAACTTGATCTCTAATATAAACCCTATCATTATTTTTGTCAAATGAAAAAATAATATACTGAAACAGATTTCTTCTATTTGACAAACACTCAAAATACTCCTAAGATACAATTTGATAACCCTTAAAACTAAAAGCAGGTGAATTTATATGCAGTATAGCGTCGGGGTTGAATATGCATTACATTGTCTTGTTTATTTAATTGATGCGCCTTCAAAAGAAAGTGTTGGAATAAAAGATTTAGCAGAATTCCAAGGACTTTCGGAGACATTTCTTTCGAAAGTTTTCGGTAAATTATCTAAAGCTGGTATTGTAAGTTCCGTTCCTGGTGTAAAGGGAGGATATAGATTAGCTAAGTCTCCAGAAGAGATTTCCTTTTGGGATGTAATACAAGCCGTCGAAGGACCCAAACCTATTTTCCAATGTAAAAATATTGTACAAAACGGTATATTATATCGAGACAAGGACTGTAGTTCCTGTGAATCCAGCAATTCTACTTGTACAATTAATTTGGTCATGCTTGAGGCAGAAGAACAGATGCGTGAATTTCTTCGTCATAAAACTCTTGCATGGTTAGATAATGAACTTAACCATGTTTTACCTGAGAAGCAGAGAACAGATACACGAGAATATTTCGCAAAAAAAAGCACTAACTAAATCGCCTTGACGAATTAGTTAGTGCTTTTTTAATTATTTCGACTACAAATTAACTGTTAGGCTATATAGGTTTAGTTAAAATAAAACGTACTATCGGTAGTTAAAAATAGATATATTTTTGCATAGAATATTTTATGTCTATTTATAAGTTTATTAAGTCCTCAATGCTTGATAAATAGCAGGAAATATAAAAAATAGTGGTATATATAAGTTTATGATATTCTGGGAAAAATGGAGGGATTGTAATGGATTTGTATTATAAGGTTACTGGTACTGGAAAACCTGTTGTTCTGCTTCATAGTGGTGGTGCGGATTTACGTGATTGGATGTTTGTTACACCTCTTTTAGCCAAACATTACAAGGTAATCGTATTCGACGGACGTGGTGCTGGGAAATCACCATCTCCGGTGGAACCGGCTAACTATGTAGAAGACTTGCTAGCACTACTTGATCATCTTGAAATTGATAAAGCAGTGCTCGTAGGTCATTCTATGGGGGGGAGAATCGCAACAGACTTCACACTGACATATCCTGAAAGAGTATCAGAGCTTGTGCTTATAGCTCCTGCATTGTCAGGATTTCGTCACTCTCAAGAATTTGAAGACTGGACGCAGAAGATCAATGCGGCTGCCCCTGATATAGAAAAAATTGTTGAGCTTTCCTTAAATGCTCCATTATATCGTATCATTATGTCTAGTCCACATCGGGATTTGATGGTTCAAATGTTTAGACATCATTTAAAGAAAACGAGCGAATGGGGAACATTCGAATCAATTTGGCCAGAGCCACCAGCTATTGAAAGATTAGAAGAAATAAAGGTTAAGACGCTTTTTGTGATTGGAGAGGAGGAACTCTCAGATAACAGACGCGTTGCAAAATACTTTCGAAAAGTGCCGAATATTCATTTTAATCATATCGTTAGAGCAGATCATATGCTTACGCTAACACATCCTAATGATCTGTATAACCATATCACTTGTTTTTTAGAAAAATAAAGTATGCTAGGTACTCGGACAGAAAGTGAAAGTATATGAGATATGACTAAAGGGGACATTTATATTGCTGTAATAGAGCAGTCTTCTATTAAGGAACTTGTTAACGTAATGTGATTTCTAGGAACTAACAGAACCTTCTAGACCATTTCTAGAAGGTTCTGTTGTTAATTCTTCTTTAATTTCTTTATAAAATTAAAAATAAAAACTCCAAATCCAAATAAAACTACCAGGTTAAAAATCTGCCAAGCAATATCTCCCCAGTTAATACTTGTTACGCTCACAATACCGCCTCCCATAATATATACGAATAAATCCCATAAAAGGTACAAATTTACATGATTTAAGCTTATATATTCTAGGAAATCTATTACACATGATATACAAAGATAGTTAACATAATCACGATTATCGGCAGTAGCATACTAAAAAGCCCTTTTATTAAGGGCTTTTTCAATTTCATCACATATACTCTTTTTACTAAGTAAGTTACATTCCTTTTAAGGCCTTTCTATTTGGTGCTTGAGGTGGTTGTTCTAGCCATTCTCGGTTGACCATAATATTAAAGCCCTTTCCAGCATAAATTAATATTTCTCCAATTAATTTACTATAATAAGTAGCTAAATCCGTCCTCATGGATAAAGACAAAGCATGTCCAATAAGTGTCACATCAATGGAATTTAAAAAATGAAAAAGCGTAACAATAAGCTTATCGGAAAAAGGAGAAACGGTTGAGTTTGTTACTTCCATACTAACAGGAACTGTACCAAGAAGTTCTTCTTTCTTTAAAAGATCATTCAAGAAATTAATTTGTTTTTCTGATATATCCATTCCATCTTTTATATAATCTTTAATTTCCTTGTCTTTAATCACTTGTAATAAGCCCATACAGAGTAGCACCGAGAAATAGTTACGCTCAATATTGAAGAACATTTCAGTAAGTTCCACAGCATTTAAAGGTCTTTTTTTTCCCATGGCTGATACTATATAAGATTGTTTTTTTACATATTCGACTTTCTCAGGATAGGTAATCATAGGTGGTCTGTCGTAAATGCCTTTAGATAACATTAAAGTAGTGGATTCTGCATAGAGCTCCGTAGCCTGATTCAAAGCCTTAGTGAAGAAATCAAGAACATCTGCTCGAGCAACAGTAGAAGTAGCAAACCCCAAGTTAACCATCGCCATACGATTCATCGAGTAGACAAAACTCAGAGCAAAAAGGTCATAAAAAAGGGGAGGAGCTGACAAATTAATATCTTTGTCCGTAAACCCATCCGGTAAAGGGATATTCTCCTCAGAAAAAATATCCTTAATTTGCTTTAGATGTGATTGAGAGATAAGTAAAGATTTTTGCAGAACAGGCTTTATTTCGTTGTCTTGTAGGTGATGAAGAAAATATTTTAACAAACAAGTAGACATTGTTTCTTGGATATAAACTCCCCATAAACCACCAATTTCAGGACTTGATAATCTTACATTACGCTTAACCATTGAGGCCTCCTAATTACATGTATTTATCTTGATTATGTCATTTATCCTTCTAATTTATTCTTTTTTCAATTTCCCAAAAAGAGAGAGTCTGGATCAGCTTTTATTTACCATAATGTTGTGTATCGGAACTATTAAGAGAAAAAGATAACCTGTATGAAAGCCTAAATGAAGGGGAAACTAAGAAAAATTAGGTTTTATACGGAGGAAAAGAACATTGCAAGAAAAGAATCGATTAACATCTCCTGAAATTGCAAACTTATGGACACACTATATACGTGAAACATTATCTGTCTGTGTAAATAAATATATGCTTCACACCATCCAAGATCCTGAAATACATAGTCTTTTTCAAACGGCTCTTCAATATTCACTTAAACACATAGCTGCTTTAAAAGCATTATTTAAGAAAGAGAAGTTTCCTATCCCTAAAGGATTTACAGAAGAGGACGTAAACTTAGAAGCCCCTCCTCTGTTTACAGACGTCTTGTGTCTCAAATCCCTTTATATGATGAGCACACACGGACATAATGAACATAGCTTAGCTTTTACGACTTCCATACGCCAGGACATTGTAGATTTTTATTATCAGTGTAATCTTGACGCGATGGACATTTATAAAAGATCAAAGGATCTTCTTATTTCAAAACAACTCTACCAGCAACCACCTGCCTATATAACACCTAAAAAGGCGGGAATGATTAAACGATATCACTATGTAACAGATGTTTTCGGTAAGCAGAGACCGATGAATGCAATAGAAAGTGGCCATACTTATTTTAATTTAAACAAAGTAATGATTTCGAAAGCGATGATCCTTGGTTTTACACAAGTTTCAAAAAATCCAAACGTACGGACATTATTAGATAAAGGTGTACAAACTGCAAATAAACACATAACTACTTTTTCATCTCTATTAGCTAAAGAAAACATCCATCTACCTAAATCCGTTGAGACGGAAGTTATAAATTCTACCACTTCTCCGTTCTCAGATAAGCTTATGCTTCTCCAAACAGGCTTCCTTTACGGTGTAGCAGTAACCTATTTTAACGCAGCTCTCATTTCAAGTATGAGAGCTGATATTGCAGCACATAACGAAAAAGCTGCGTTAGCTAGTTTATGGATATTTAATCGTATCGGAAAGGAAATGATTGATAATCAATGGATGGAGCAACCACCTCAAGCAGATGACCGTAAAAGATTAGATTATTAAACAAACGTTCTTAATGAATAATGTGTAATAGTTCAAGCAAACTACTAAAGGTGATGTAAATCATCATTCCGTATAAAATTATGTGTAAACAGAAAAAACTACTGTTCAGGAGCAGTAGTTTTTTTGTTTTTAAGTTGTATACTATATATATTTTTAGTTAACATAGTGTGAATTCTAGGAAGAAATAAAGCAGCCTAAACATTGATAGGCTGCTTCTTGATTAATTATTTACCTGTTTCAGCAAAACGATGAATACGTTCAGCAATTTCATCACGGACACGCTGGAAAAATGCCCATTTTTCTTCATCCGTTCCTTCAGCCTTTGCTGGATCATCAAATCCCCAGTGTTCACGTTTCACATGGGGAGGAGTTACTGGACAGTGATCTGCTGCGTGACCACATAAAGTGACAACTAAATCTGCATGATTCAAAATTTCAGGATCAATAACATCAGATGTTTGGTTTGAAATATCAACGCCTGCTTCTTTCATTGCCTTTACAGCATTAGGGTTTAGTCCATGTGCTTCAAGACCCGCACTGCGTACATCCCATTCATCATTATTTAGATATTTTTTTGCCCAACCTTCTGCCATTTGGCTGCGACAAGAGTTACCTGTACATAAGAAATAAAGTGTTTTTTTCGACATGTGTAAAATCTCCTTTTGAAGTGTTATGAAATAATCAGTAACCAAATATATAAACTAACAAGTGTAATAAATAGTGTTGGAATGGTTAAGATAATTCCTGTTTTAAAGTAAGTTCCCCAAGAAATTTTGACCCCTTTTGTCGAAAGAACATGAAGCCATAAGAGAGTGGCAAGGGAACCAATTGGTGTAATTTTTGGTCCTAAATCCGAACCAATGACATTTGCATAAATCAAAGCTTCTTTTATTGTTCCTGTTGCATGAGTTGCGTCAATAGCTAGCGCATCAATCATCACTGTTGGCATGTTGTTCATAATCGATGAAAGGATGGCTGCAATAAACCCCATACCAATTGTTGCAGCAAACAATCCATGGTCAGCATTTGTTTGAATTAGGCTTGCTAATACTTTGGTTAGCCCAACATTACGTAATCCGTAGACAACGACATACATACCAATGGAAAAGAACACAATCGCCCAGGGAGCTCCTTGCAATACTTTTTTCGTTTGAACTACAGAGCTTTGTCTTGCTATTCCTAAGAAGAAAATAGCGATAATTCCTGCGATAATAGATACTGGAATATCAAAAAATTCACCAATAAAGTAACCAAGAACCAAAACGATTAAGACAATTCCTGATAACCGGAACGTTTTCTCATCTTTAATAGCATCAATTGGTTTCTGTAAATCGTCCAGATTGTATTTCTTAGGGATATTTTTACGGAAGTATAGATATAAGACGATAATACTTGCTAACAGTGAAAATAAATCTGGAATGATCATACGTGAAGCAAACTCTGAAAAACGAATACCAAAGAAATCGGCCGATACAATATTCACTAAGTTACTTACCACAAGTGGAAGAGACGTTGTATCAGCAATAAATCCACTTGCCATAATAAATGGAAAGACCATTTTATCTTCAAATTTCAGTGCTCGTACCATGGCAAGTACGATAGGTGTTAAAATCAAGGCTGCTCCATCGTTGGCAAACAATGCTGCTACAACTGCACCTAGAAGAGAAACATAGACAAACATTCGAATGCCATTTCCTCCCGCAGCTCGCGCCATATGTAAAGCTGCCCATTCAAAAAATCCAATTTCATCTAAAATTAAGGAAATAATAATAACTGCAATAAACGTTAATGTTGCATTCCATACAATTTGAGTTACATCTAACACATCATGGAAATCAACAACACCTGCTAAAAGAGCTAAAACTGCGCCTCCACATGCTGACCAACCAATAGACAAGTTCTTTGGTTGCCAAATGACAAAAATCAATGTCACTAAGAAGATGAGGGAGGCTACTATAACTGATACCACTTTATAAACCTCCTACTATTAGCAACAACTAATACGTAATCCTTGCTTTTCGAGTTCTTTTAAATGTTCATCTTGGCTTGGTAAGGATTCAAGTATATCAAGGACAAACTGATAATAATTGTTTTCTTTATTTAATGAATAGAAAATCCATTGTCCTTTTCGTTTTTCCCTTACAAGTTCAATATCTTTTAGTTTACGTAAGTGTTGGCTAATAGATGGTTGACTAGCCTTATAAATTTCAACTAACTCACAAACACAGCACTCGTTGTTCTGTAATAACTTCATCATAGACAATCTTGTCTTATCTCCAAGTAACTTCAGTATCTGTGCTGCTTTCTCCACTTCCACCTGCGCTTTTACATCCATTCTGACTCGCCTCCTCGTTTCCAAACATAATTATATAAATATTTTTTTATATATTCAACACAAATATGCGCTTTTAGTATTAATCAAAAAAAATTGATTAATCTCTTGATTTATATAAATTTTCCAGATATGATGAATACATCAAGAAAATTTGATTAATTCAATGTGAGGTTAAAAAATGAGAATTAACAATTCAGGAAACTTATCTGTAGAGTATTTTCATGCTTATTTCCGATTAGTCATTAATACACAAAATATAGAAAAAAACGAAGCTAAAACCCTTATATTCGAACGTTTTTTTCATGATGATCCAACGTTACGTGGAAAAACTACGTATACAAATTTTGAAAAAGCATACAATACATTTACCTATTAGATCAAAAAAAGTTGATTAAGGAGAAGAATAATGGATACAGTAAAAGATATGAAGCAAACATTTGAACAATACGAACAAAAATTTAAAGCTCTTGCGGATCAAAAAAGACTAGAAATTATGCATGAGCTTTGTCAACGAGGACAGACATGCGTATGTGATCTAACTGAGTTCTTTGGAATATCCCAGTCAAAACTATCCTATCATTTGAAGATTTTATTGGATGCTAACTTGATTTCAAAAGAAAAAAAGGGAACTTGGAATTACTATGATCTAAACAACGAAGAGCTAAATCATTTATTGTCTGAGGAGCTATGTTGTTTATTTAAAAATGAAAAAGGATAATTTTATCCTTATTTTTTCACCTTATATATCAACTTTTTTTGATTTAGTGTAGAGCTTATATTACTAAGGAGGAAGTTTAAATGAAATACGTTCACGTAGGGATTAATGTAACGAATTTAGAGCAATCCATTGAATTTTATCAAAAAGTATTTGGTGCTAGCCCCGTAAAGGTTAAAGAGGATTATGCAAAATTCTTATTAGACGAACCAGGCTTAAACTTCACATTAAATGTACATGACGAGGTAAAGGGAAACCAAGTTAACCATTTTGGATTCCAAGTAGATACGCAGGAAGAAATAGCTTCTCATAAAGCACGATTAGAAAAAGAAGGATTCTTTGCACGTGAAGAAATGGATACGACTTGCTGCTACGCTGTGCAAGATAAATTCTGGGTAACAGATCCCGATGGAAACGAATGGGAATTCTTCTATACAAAATCAGATAGCGAAGTTTATAAGATTGAGGATAACGTTGGCCCAAATGAAAAATCACCTTCAAGTAATTCATGTTGCTGACCTTTAATTAATCAAAAAGACAGAAGGAAATAAACCATCTCTGTCTTTTTTAGTTAACATAAAACTATTTCTCGGCAACCATAAACAAATAGCAGCTTAATTCAAGCTGCTATTTGTTATACATACTTTTCCTTTATCTGAGCATTCTACTTAAGAAAAGTTGAAATATTCACTCTAATATATAAAGGTGGATTCATATAAATGAATGGTAAAATTCATAAAGTCTTTCTTACAATTTTAGGTGTTTCTGCTATTCCCTTTGCTATTCTCTTTCTTACAGACCAGTTA
>Ga0209795_10001345_pt1 | contig 15584 bp, 12 predicted proteins | sample AgamicOrMarz_FD_187166 | JGI IMG/M metagenome (GOLD analysis project Ga0209795, IMG submission 187166) | Agave microbial communities from Guanajuato, Mexico - Or.Ma.rz (SPAdes) (version 2) | ecosystem: Host-associated > Plants > Phyllosphere > Phylloplane/Leaf | place: Guanajuato, Mexico...
ATGCTGGGCAAACGCAACAATTTCAGAGCTTAATTTATTGGAATAAGATTCTAGAGCGTGCTGAACACCTTCTAAATTTTGCAATTTCACCTCAGGATATATATCAACGTGCGTTCTGACATGGGTCGATCCGTATGATAGTAATACCTCAAGCAAGGCTTCAGCACGTTCTTGTGTGCTGGATGAGATTGAAGCTAGGATATTCTTTTCAATATTACAGCGTTCAATTACGCCTGAAGCAGGGATACAAGCCCTCCATTTATCACCTAAATAGGTTTTATCAAGGTGAACATGCTTTTCGATGAAAGAAGGAAGCAAAAGCATTCCTTTTGCATCTATTACAGGTAAAAACCCAAGTTCAAATTGCTCAGAAGGTTTTATGATTTTTGAAATTTTCCCATCCTCTATTAATAAATGACACATCTCAGTCATAGTTCCTACAACTCTTCCATTTCCTTTCTTGTACCCTGTTTCTATATATGCATTCTTTAACCAATAATCGCTATTCATTTCTATTCATCCTTTCATTGTTAACTACCACGATAAAAGAGGTTACCCAAAATGGGTATCCCTCTTGTAAGCTGTATCTTATTGAATTGACACATCATTTATTTCTAAATAGCCTGATGGACTAATAGAAAAACCTTTTACATCTTTTCCAACAGCCGCTAAATTTTCAATCACTCGAACAGGAATATAAACTGCCTCTTTCATTTCTATTTCTTGTGACTGCGCATATAGCTCTTTTCGTTTTTCCTGGTCTTTTTCACGTCGCGCATCTTCTATTAAACGATCGACCTCTTTATTACTGTAAAAGAAGGTATTTCCCGCTCCACCCTGCGAGCTTGTATGGAAAAGGTTATACTGATTATAATCAGCGTCACCGGTAGCATTTCTCCAGCTAAGGATAAACATCTCAGAGTCACCCTTATTTACTTGGTCAACAAACGTACCGTACTCCAGCACCTGTATTTTTATTTTGACACCAATACCTTTTAACTGTGATTGCAGTACTTCAGCCATGTTTACTCTTTCTTTGCTATCCATCGTTTTAAGTGTAACTTCAAAACCATTTGGATAACCTGCTTCAGCTAGTAATCTTTTTGCTTCATTTAAGTTATATTTATACGATTCCATATCAGGATGGTAACCGAAAACCTTTGAGCCTAATAAAGAATTAGCCCTTTTTCCCACATTATTATAGACACCTTTAATAATCGAATCCATTTCAACGGCATGAGCGATGGCCTTTCGAACCTTTTCATCATTAAATGGTTTCTTTTGAACATTAAAGCCAATATACTCTGTTCCATATCCTTCACTACGGTAAACATCGATTGCTTGTGAAGTTTTTACGGTATCCATCATTTGTACTGAAAGGGGTTCAGCTATTTGAGCTTCACCTGTTTCTAGCATGGAGATTCTAGTAGTTTCCTCTGGTACAACCTTAAATACGACTTTATCGACCTTCGCCTTATCTCCCCAATAACTATTGTTTTTTGTCAATACAATTTCTTGTCCAGGTGTCCATGATTTAAAAACAAATGGACCTGTCCCATTTGGTTCTTTAATAATGCTTTTCCCGTATTTCTCGATCGTTTTTGGACTAATAATCCCGCCTTCATGACTAGCTAAAATAGAGAGTAATGGAGCAAACGGCTCTGTTAAAATAAACTGAACGGTGTAGTCATCAATTACCTTTACTTCTTTTACCATTTTAAAAACAACAGCTCTAGGTGATGCCACCTTTGGATCTAAAAGTCGATCAAAGGTCGCTTTTACAGCATTGGCATTAAAAGCTGACCCATCATGAAATTTCACACCTTCTCGTAATTTAAACTCCCATTTCGTATCATCTAGCTGCTCCCATTTTTCCGCCAGCAAGGGCTGGATTTCAGCATTATTATCACGGCCAACTAAACCCTCATAGATTTTGCGATGGGTAACACTTGCAGCATTGATTGTTGACATAAACTGTTGGTCTAAGTTTTCAGCGTCTGACAATCGGGCAATAACTAATGTACCCCCGACCTTAGATTCTTTGCTTTTACTATTACTTTTTGTGCTGACATCTTTACTTGTCGAACAACCGGTAATGACAAACACCATCAATATTAATAAAAATAATCGTCCAAGCCCCTGTCTAGCTTTCATAATCTCTACCTCCTGAATATTTTTATTATCTTCACATCTGTTTGTCTAATTATAAAAAATATTCAGATAATTTTATTTCGAAAATTTCTACTATATTTTTTAATATTTTTACTACTTTCTTTAATTTTTGATAGAATCCACAATTTTAAAGGAAGGAGGAAATAATTCCCTTTCTGTCAATTGCTGATAATCTCTTTCTAAATATCCTTTTTTCATTTTGTTAAAATATTGTTGTCCCTTGGTTTTCATTTCTTCTAAATCAAAATTAGGTATTTTTTGGTCCTTCATTACAACCCTTCCGTTAATAATGGATAATTTCACGTCTCTTCCTGTTCCGCTCACAATCATAGTTCGGATTGGATCATCGAGAACTCCTAGATGATACCCACTTAAGTCAATGGCAATAATATCTGCTTTCGCCCCAACAGCTAAACGGCCGAGGTCATCTCTCCCCAGGAAAGCAGCTGCCCCAAGCGTGGCCGCCCGAAAGAAATCAGCGTATGTTGAACCCTCTACTTCCTTTTCAATGAATCGGGAGAACATGCTGCCTGTTCGAATGTTTTGAAACATATCTGGAGGAAAGGTATCTGTTCCTAGCGCTAAATTAATACCTGCCCGTTTATATTTAGCAAATGATTCTAATGCCGAAGCATGCCTGCCAATGATTAAAGGACAATGAATGACCGTTGTATTTGTTTCTTTCAGAAGTGCTATATCATCACCTTCACCAGATTGTGCTTCACTATATCCAGCAATAAAGTGAGCATGCGGAATTCCTGTTTTTGCCCCTAAAAAACCAAGGTCATATAAATAGCGAATAGGCGTTACACCGTACTTTCTAACGATGGTATGATATTCAAAGGTTCCTTGTGCTGCATGAAGTTTAATTGGCACTCCTAATTGATCACTATAGTATTTTGTATGTGTCAAACTATCTGGCGTTTGACACTCAATTCGTTCGGGCGCAAGCATCCCCCTAACTAATCCATCATAAGCTCCGTCAAATTCTTCTATAAACCTTACAGCATCTTTTAACCCAGCTTTTCCTGCTTCTTCATCCCAGTACAGATGGATTGTACCATCAGGTTTTACCACCCTGATTCCAGATTGGTAGCTTGGCCCAAGATAGATTCTTAATCCCAAACTTTTAGCATGGTTTGCTGCAGCAGCAAGCTCTTCATACGTTTCTGCCCATTCTTTATAAAGTACCGAGGTAATTGGCATCGCAGTAGTAACCCCATGGAGAATCAGTTGTGAGTAAGCATAAAGAGATTTAAAATTTTCTTCTTTACCTGTCATGACTTCATGGTGTCCGTTTTTTATATACTGTTCCGACCAAAGCAGGCTATTCTGTCTGTTTGTCCTTGCCTCTAAATGTAAAATATCGTGGTCAATATCACCTAATGCATTTAAATCGATAAACCCTGGACTAATGACGGAGTTCCCCATATCGATTACCTTGTCCACAGCGCCAAGATAATTTTTGCCGACAAAGATGATCTTATCATTTTCAAAAACGACTTCTGCGTTTTCTATTAAGACATGGTCTTCTCCGTCGTAACCAATAACGTACCTTCCCTTTAGTTTTGTTTTCAATTCAATTAACTCCTTTCATTAAGCAGAAGTAAGCTTGTTTAACTTCCATTAGTATCATTATAAAAAATATCACTATTTTATATATTCGAAATCATTACTCTTTTTTATAATATTTCTACTTCTTAGTGCTCAAATAAAATTACACTAGTAAAAAAAGTTTCGTCCAACTCATACGTGGACGAAACTTTTTTAGGTATCGTGTACACTTAGCTATTTCATCATTTTTCCCCTTGGTTTAATTTGCTAATTTCCTTAGCAATTCAAGAGATTGCTCCTTATGCAAATGATATAACGGGTTAGCCGGATCATTTGCAATCGCATTCTCTATTGCTTCTATTGCTTCTTGGTGTTTACCAAGCGACCTGAGGCTATTTGCCTTATGAAATGAAAAATCGTAGCGATTTGACTGCAGTGCCAGCAATTTATCCATTTCAATAACTGCTTCTTCGTGTCTGCCTAGTTCTCTTAAGTAATTTGATTTATGATAACGATAAAAAGTCTCAACAGGGTTTAATTCACAGGCTTTATCGTATTCTAAAAGAGCCTCCTCTTGTCTCCTCATTGCTCTTAAACAGTTGGCTGTATAGAAATAGAAGTCTAGATCCGTCGGGTCCAGTGATAATGCTTTGTTGTACTCCTCTAGAGCTTCCTCGAATCTCTTTAGTTCTTGTAAGAAATAGCCTTTGTAGTAAATCAAATCAAGGTTTTGTTTATCATATTCTAGACCTTTTTCTATTTCTGAGATGGCTTCTTCATACTTATCAACCCTGGCAAGTTTTTTTGCCATTTTAATAGATTCACTTTTTTCGATATATTCTTTATTCAAGATATTTACAACTTTTTGGTGCTCCATTTCTTGAGCATGCTGCAGCGCTGACTTCCCGTCCCTATCTGGAAGATTTACATCTGCCCCCGCTTCCAAGAGTTCTTGAATAATATCAGAATAAAGTCTGCCGCCATTACCTAAAATCACAGACTCTAAAAGGGCGGACCAGCCTAAATCGTTCACATGATTTACCGGAACCCCAGCATCTAAGCAGACTTGGACAGTCTTTAAGTAGCCTTTTTCACTAGAAGGTAACAATGCCGTACCCCCAAATCGATTAACACTGTTTAGGTCAGCACCAAACTTAAGCATCATACTTAAAATTTCATGAAATCCGTTCGCACCAGAACATATAAATGGAGTTAATTGGGTAATATCTCTTGTATTGACGTCGCTTCCAGCCTCTAGTAACAACTTCACTACGGCAATTTGGTTTTTTTGTACGGCCGCCATTAAGGCTGTCCGGCCGGCCACATCCTTATAATCAATGCTGGCTCCTTCATGTAAGAGCTGTTCTACAGCAACATAATCCCCCTGCTCACTTGCATGAATAAGTTCTCTGTCCATGGTATTAATTTCCAAGTTCATTCTCTCCTTTTGTAAATAATTCGCCATTTTCGTTACAATGAATATTAATTGTCCTTTTAAATGTGCTATGAACAAAACCAGTTAAGCCCGAATTATTAATTCTTTCACCCTCACTTAAACCGCGTCGGGCAAATCCTTCGACAGTTGCCTGGTAACTGGCGGTGATAGCACAGTCAGCTCCCGCTGCAAAATAATCCGTATGTACCTGTTTGATAAGCTCCGGATTTTCCATAAGTATGGTTGCCGACCAAGGCTGTCGTTCAAATCACAGCCATGACGCTCAAGCTCAGTTGCCATTGCACCGTCTAGTATAACTAGCGGGAATTTCTGTAATATGTTTTCAATAGGATTCATTGTAGTACCTCCGCTACAGTCAATTTTCTGTGATAACGTAGAAATGATGAAAGGACGAGGACTTTCTATTTCTTATATCATCAGTGTTCATTGAATTCATCTATATAGACCAAAGTTGGAAAAATGTCTTGGCCGTTACTTAAGTTAAACAGATTTTAGGTAGAGTCGAAGCGATGAATTTGGTCAAAAAGGACAGATTCTCCTGCGGAGAAGTCTGTCCAAAGTCAGGTGAAATTCATTCAGCAATGGATTGGATTAATAGCTTAACAGTCTGACAACCGAAGATTTTGTACGTATTTTTATTTTATTTACAGTTTTTTTACATCACCCCGATAGTATCAGTAGTATATTCTAGTTTAATGGATCTCTTACACCAGACCCACTCTACTTAATATTCTCTATATATTGATCAAGTTCATCATGAGAATCTAATTGATTCTTCTTTCCACGATTTTTAATATAGTAGAAAAAATAGCATAAAGCAATGAAGGGTACTCCGCTATACAGGGCAATTCGTTGGCTTTGATCGAAAGCAAGTCCTACACAAGAAGCGAAACATAAAACAAAAGCAGTGATGGGCACGAAGGGATAAAGTGGTGTTCGGAATTTCAAATTTTTAATATTCCCACCCTCTTCAATAAAACGCTTGCGGAACATATACTGCGATAACACAATTCCCATCCATACGATTACCACAGCAAATCCTGATATAGCCACAAGCACTAAATAAACCGTATCTGGTGCAACTACACTAGAGAATAATGACAAGCAGGCTACTGCCATACTAACAATTAAAGCATTAAGCGGCACTCCTCTTGAAGTTACCTTTCCTAAGAGAGGGCTTATTGTTTTTTCATTTGAAAGCGACCATACCATACGGGTAGATGCATAGAGACCGGAATTTGCTACGGATAGTAAAGCGGTAAGAATAACAAAGTTCATAATATCAGCAGCATAAGGAATCCCTATATTATCAAAAACCATAACGAACGGACTTTCTATGACTCCGGCTTCCTTCCAAGATATTAATCCGGATAATACAAATATCGCGCCAATAAAGAAAAAGACAGTTCTCCAAATTACGTTTCTAATCGATCGCGGAATGTCTTTGTCGGGATTTTCACTTTCCCCGGCGGTAACACCAATAAGTTCTGTTCCTGAAAAGGCAAAGTTCACGGAAATCATAGCCATTAAAACCGGAAGCAATCCATTGGGGAAAAGACCTCCTTCACCGGTAAAATGGGAAAACATCGGGGCAGTTGCATGGCCTTTCATAGGAATGAAGCCAAACATCGCTGCTCCCCCCAATACGATAAATAAAATAATCGTAATTACTTTAATACCGGCAAACCAAAATTCGGCTTCAGCAAAAAATTTCACTGAAAAGGCGTTTAGCAGAAAAAGGGCAATCGCAAAGATGGCACTCCATATCCAAACGGAAGTATCAGGGAACCACCTCTTCATCAATAGACCTGCTGCGGTAAATTCCGAACCTACCGTTACCACCCAAGTAAGCCAGTACATCACCCCAATGGTGAACCCGGTAGCAGGACCGACATACTTTGTAGCATACGTTTGAAATGAACCGGTTACCGGCATAGCTACAGTTAATTCACCAAGGCACAGCATAACAAGATACATAGTCAGTGCGCCAACCAGATAAGCGAGAATCGTACCTCCCGGACCGGCTTGATTAATCGTATAGCCTGTGCTTAGAAAAAGGCCTGTTCCAATTACCCCTCCTAGCGAAATCATGAACAAATGTCTGCTTTTCATTGTACGCTTTAACTGATTTTGACCGGTATTATTTGTTTCCAGCATCCTGTCTCCTCCTTTTTTATATGTAATGCGGTACCATCATCTTTTCTATTTACTTTAGGGTAGATACACCTAGCTGCCTGCACTATTTTAAGTAACCCAAAGTTAAATACATAAAATTCAGATTTATTTCAGAAGAGTCAGATATTTCTGCTGAAGGATTGACCAATAACGGTCAATTCCTATAAAGAGATTATGAAGAGTCGTTTTCATATTATCTATTATTTGAAACTTTAAAACAAACAACTTTTGGTTCCGTCATTTCTTGAAGTGCAAACTTAATTCCTTCACGGCCTAAGCCCGAACCCTTCACACCCCCAAAAGGCATAGCATCTATACGATAATCAGAGCTATCATTTACCATAACCCCGCCTACATCAAGCTTGTGAATAGCCGCCAATGCCTTATCTAAATTTTGAGTGAAGATACCTGCCTGTAAGCCGAACTCCACATTGTTAGATTGGAAAATAGCCGTATCCAGATCGGGAACGCTGTAAATGGTCACAACCGGTCCGAATACTTCTTCAGTTGCCAGCTTGCAATCTGCCGGTACATTTTCTAATACAGTTGGATAATAAAAAGAACCCTTACGTTTGCCGCCACATAGCAAATTCGCGCCTTTTTCAACAGCATCATTAACCCAACTCTCCACCCGCTTTGCTTCATCCTCTGAAATCATCGGCCCCATGTCGGTTTCCTCTGATCGTTTATTACCTACCCGATACTGTTGAGTACGGGTAAGGAACCTTCCGACAAAGTCCCGATAAATACCTTCTTGAACATATACTCTTTGCACTCCGAGGCAATTTTGACCTGCAGCCCAAAAGGCGCCGGATACTGTCGATTCAACCGCTTCTTCCACATCAGCGTCTTCCAGTATGATTACCGGTGAGTTCGAGCCCAACTCCATACTCATCTTTTTCAGGCCCGCCTTCTGCATAATCGCTTGGCCGGTGGCAAGTCCACCTGTAAAGGAGATCATTCGTATGGCCGGATGGGTAATTAGACTCTCTCCCATATCACTTGGATACCCCGTAATGACGGATAATACTTTAGGCGGCAAACCTGCATTTTCAAAGGCTTCTGCCAATAAAAGAGCGCTTAATGGTGTTGCGGGTGCGGGTTTTACGATGATGGCATTTCCGGCAGCGATAGCTGGCCCCACTTTATGTGCAACAAGGTTTAATGGATCGTTAAAAGGCGTTATAGCCAAAATAATACCAATAGGAAAACGATAATAATATCCCATGCGGCCTTCACTTCCCGGCATTTGGTCAAATAAAATTGTTTCTCCATTAATTCTCCTTGCCTCTTCAGCACTAATACGAAGGGTCTCAATACAACGCAATACTTCTTTTCTCGCCTCTTTAATTGTTTTACTTCCCTCACTAGCAATAGTGGTTGCAAATTTTTCCTTATGCTCATAAATCCAGTCGGCAGCACGATTCAGAATCGCAATTCTTTCGTGTGTTGATATGTCCGCGGCAATTTTTGCTCCCTTTTTTGCCTCCTCTATCGTAAGAAGTACATCCTCCTCATTAGCGGCAGGGACTGTTGCAATTAAACGATGATCCTGCGGATCGAAGACTTCAATGGTTTTGGCGCGGGATACCCACTTTCCGGCCAGAAACATCTTGTATTCCTTTGTAAACGCCTCCATAAATGTCATTGAAATCACCTCATATAAGTAATTTTCCATTTTGTAATTTTACTAGGGAACAAGATTACAATTGACCACGGCTAATATTAATTAAATCAATAAGAATCGAGAATCCTGTTTCTTTGCGGCCGGCTCCGGCACCAATTAGCGTAATCGGACCGGCTAAATCACAATTATACGTTATAGCATTTTGTGCTCCCAAAACTCCGGCTAAAGGATCTGTGAGCGGTATCGCTTCAGGGCCTACCTTTGCGATTACTTTCTCGCCATCTTTTATGCATTTAGCAATAAGTTTCCACCTTTTCCCTTCCTTTTTTGCCCATTGAATATCTTGCTGTGTAAGATGACTAATTCCTTCACATTCTACTTCTTCTCGTTTCATCGGAATATTCATGACAATATTAGCAAGAATAGTAGCTTTATATTGAGCATCATACCCCTCAACATCGCTTGTAGGATCTGCCTCTGCATAGCCAAGAGCTTGTGCCTCAGCCAATGCTGCCTCATAACTCAAGCCTTCTTCCATTTTGGTTAAAATATAATTAGTCGTTCCATTTAATATCCCCCGCATTTCAGAAATAGTATTTCCTGCCAACGAAACGAGGGGCATTCGCAATGCAGGTGTCCCACTCATCACTGTTCCTTCAAAGCCCCATCTGACATCATTCTTTCCGGCTAACTCGGCTAGCTCCTGATAAGCCAAAGAAACCGGACCTTTATTGCTCATTACTACGTTCTTTTTGCTTTCAAATGCTGCCTTACAATGATCGATGGCAGGTTGTCCTGTTTTTACATCTGTGAAAGTAATTTCTACTATGGTGTCCGCATTACTCTCACGTATTGTCTGAAAGCTATCCCATCCTCTTACCAAACCGGGAGGTTCAGGGTAACTATCCAGTTTTCCTGTTTCCTTTACAGCTTGTAATGCTTTAGAAATATCCAAGCCTTCCGGATGATACAGAGAACCCTTAAGGCTGTCGGAAATGGCAACAATTTTTGCATCAAAGCCAAATCCGCTGCGTAACGATTCACCTTTTTCTTCTATAATTTCTGCCAACCCTTGACCAACTACACCAAATCCAAGCAATGCAATTTTATGTGTCATCACTTAATCCCTCTTCCATTCGTACTATTTTTTATTTTCAGCTGGTAACCGGCAGCTGCGACTCCAAATAGGCAAAGGCTTGTTCTAAATCGGAAATAAGATCTTCCGTATCTTCAATTCCTACTGAGATACGGACCAAACCCTCCGGAATTCCAAGAGCTTTACGTTCTTCGAGCGTACATTCGACATGACTGGTCGTTCTTGCAGGTCCGTATATCGTTTCAACAGCCCCAAGGTTCCCGGCTCTGTTTGCATATTGCAGTTTTGGCAATAAAATTTTTATCGCCTCCATTTCATCTTTCAATACAAAACTTAATATTCCGCCGAAACCCTTCATCTGTTTCTTTGCAATTTGGTGATGTGGGTGTGTTTCTAATCCAGGGTAATAAACTGCTTCCACAAGCTTTTGCTTTTGCAAATACTTTGTAATCGCCATTGCACTCTTTTCTTGCTGTCGAACACGAAGTTTTAACGTTTTCATCCCTCTTAGAATCAGATAAGCTGACCACGGATCCATGGTTGCTCCATTAATTTCCCGATAGTGATAAACTCTTTTCATCAGTTCTTTGGAGCCGCACACCACACCCCCTAACGCATCGGCATGTCCGCTTAAAAATTTAGTGGCACTATGGATGACGATATCAACTCCTAATTGAATTGGATTTTGATTAATAGGAGTAGCAAAAGTATTGTCTATTATCACCAATGCCCCCACCGATTTTCCAGCTCTCACCATTCTCTCAATATCCGTAATTTTCATGGTAGGGTTGGTTGGAGACTCCAAATATAAAACCTTACATCCTTTGGCCACTTCAGCTTCAATTTCTTCATGATTTCCAGTGTTGCATAACGTTACATTTACATCGATATTCGGTAAGAATTCAGTAAAAATTTTATTAGTTCCCCCATAGGTGTCTTTTACGGATATTACCCGGTCTCCAGGCCTTAAAAATGTATATAAGGTGCTGCTAATAGCGGCCATTCCTGATGAGAAACCAATCGCTTCCTCCGCTCCCTCAAGAATTCGTACTTTTTTTTCAAAAGCTTGCACAGTTGGATTTGTCATTCGATTGTAAATATGTCCAGGTTTATTTCCGATAGCAACCTCTTGCCACTCATCCACGTCATCGTAATTGTAGGCTACACTAAGCACCACAGGAACTTGGGTTGCATTGTAAGCAAGAGATTCTTTTTCTCCTGCCCATACAGCTTTTGTACCGTCTTGTATATCTTTAAAGTTTCTTTCACTCATGTTTCTACCACCTCTCATTTTTATATTTTTGAAAATGTCCTTTTGTATTCCAACTAAATTTCATTTGCAAAAATCCCCCTTTACGCTAAATTGTTTGCACTTCTCATTTTTAATTAGTGCGTTCTTTGGACACCTTCTTACTAAGACACTTTAAATTATACAATATATTGTATAATGTATAATACGCTGAATTATCTGAAAAATGTCCGTAGGAAGATTATATAATGGACCTTTTCCATTTTCAATGTTAAATTTTAAAAAAATATTTTAAAATTTAACTGTCTAGTTTTAATGATTAAGATATATTTGTATTAGCTGGTCTTAAAAAACCACCGCTCCGCTTCTTCCCTATTCTTTTAATTTTCCTAAAATAGGAATCTAATATGCATCGATTCATAACATATTAGACTTGGAGACAATAGATTTAAAAGGATAATGAGTTACTTTGGGACGATATTGAAGAGATATTGAAGAATTTGGGTGCTCATGCTAATATAAAAAGCGAGAATCTCCACTTTTTTTAACTTAGGGGGGAATAACTATCAAAAAGAGGTACCGATCACTAAAAGATCATGTATATGATTATATATCCACAGAAATTCAGAATGGAACATTGCTTCCCAATCAAAAGATAAATGAAATAGCACTAAGCGAGAAATTAGAAGTAAGCAGAACCCCTGTGAGGGAAGCCTTAATCCAACTAGCTTCTGAAAATTTATTAGAGTTCTTTCCTCGAAGAGGATTTATCGTTAAAGAAATTGATACCAAGAAAAAGCTCGATGTTTTTAGTGTTGTTGGTGTACTAGATGCCTTTGCAGCCACTTTAGCTCTGGAGAATTTGACCGAAGATGACATAGAACTAATGGAAGAGTTGGTTAGGAAAATCGACCTTTCCATTTCTCAGAAAAATTATACAGATTATCAAAAATACCAAAACCAATTCCATAAAGTATACATTGATAAGTGTTACAACTCTACATTAATTGAGCTTCTTGATTCTTTACAGAATAGTTTTGTCAGGCAGATTTATTTAAGTAAAGACGAAGAAAAACTCTTTACAGCATTAGAACAAATGAATGAACAGCATAAACAAATTATTGATTACTTTAACACTAAAGACAAAGAAAGCTTGGAGCACCTGATTAAGAATGAACATTGGAAAATAACTCATATCGAAATGATATAGAATATATGGGGCCGGTTAAAATGATTTACTAGAAAAATAATTTGAGTCAAATGATTTTCCTAGGTAAATTTCGATTCCCCGTAAGGACATGAAACGGCGCTTTTGTCAGCGCCCCCAGCCTTCATCCAGAATTTATCAAAGTAATATTCATACCATTTCACTTTTTAATCAAGTTAGCCCACTCATTTTATTATTCCAATTTTATAAATTATGTTATTACCGGATCAATTATATGGCCCTTTAAATCAATTTTACCTATTTCCAAATATGTGAGTATACTAAATCCTTTACTCCATAAAAAAATGAAAAGGCACGCTGTATAGAGAACGAACCTTTTCATGTCAAAACGATCAATTATTCATTTAAAAGTATTTGGAATAGAAATCTTGTCTTAGCTTTCCATTAAGCTGAGCATATATTTTTGTAGTTTCACTCTTCTCGTGACCAAGTAAGCTCTGGATCACTTCAAGTGGGGCTCCATTGTTGATCATATGTGTCGCATAACTATGTCTTAATTGGTGTGGGTGAATTTTCTTTTTAATTCCTGCTCGACTAGATATACGCTTAATGATATATCTCATAAGATCAATACTCATTCGCCTCTTTGGCCTTCTATCAGTGATAAACAAACATTGATCTTCATCATATCGTTCATCTACATATCTTTTCAACAACAAAGAACAACGAGTATTAAAGTACACTTCTCTTTCTTTATCACCTTTTCCATGTACAATAACGGAATTCGTAGAGAAGTTAATATCATCACGATTTAGTTTTACAACTTCACCAATACGACAGCCGGTAGAATAAAAAAACTGAAATACCGCATTTTCCATCGTGGTATGGCACGCTTCCCTCAGATGTTCAATTTCGAGTTCAGAGAGGAATTTGGAATCCGTTTTCCTAGTTTTGGTTCCTTCAGTTTTGCTGCAGGATTTTTAGAAATGAAGCCTTCATCATATGTCCATTTAAATAGTGATCGAATACTACGAACTTTATGTCCCAGACTAGAAGGCTTTAAATGTTCTCCCTCATCGATTAAATAACCTTTTAATTTTTCTGTCGTAAATTCATTCATGTCAATATTACCAAAATATCGTAATAACAAATTATACTGAAAGCAATATGTTTTTATTGTTAATGCTGAATATCCCTCAATCTTCTTATCTAGTTGATATTTCTCCCAAGCTTCAGATAATAACATCTTTCTTCACTCTCCCAGGTTATGAACCAATTATTCTAGATTCTATTATGTTCCTGTCTGATTCTTTTTGCATCAGAACCGAAATGAAGTATTAGACCGAGAACGAAGTTTCGAACGGAAATCTCTATGAAATCAAGGCGCTTCAGTCTAAAACATTTTTTTAGAGTCTAATACTTTATTTTAATGAGACAGCAAGAACAAAAAGCCGTCTTTACAATAAACAAAGACGATCGTCATCTTATTATTTATCGAATACAAATTCAGGATTAATGGCTACAGGATTTTTCATGACAAATAGCTTCTTTTGGATCATCGAAAAAAGGGGAGTCTTGAAAGCAGCAGATACGATGTATGGTCGGATCCCTTTCACAAATTTTGACGAAGTAAAAAACAAATTTCCCATTCGCTCTTGAATTTGGTGAATTTCCTCAATCTCCTCACTTCGAATTTCTTGGACTGTACAGAGAACTTTAGCTGAGACATCATGTTTTTGCAGCGCATCCCAAATAACATCAGCCGCCACAACTGCTGTCGTTACTGCTAATGAAACTCCTATTGCTCCTACAGGAGATGAACAATGAGCAGCATCACCGATCAGCAAGCAGCCATTCTTTGCCCACGTTTTAGCCATATGATTTTTAGCTTGAAGCGGTACGAATGGTTTAAAGTCAACCAAAGATTCAGCAAATTCATGAAATCCTTTGTTAGCATGCATAATTTCTTGACGAAAAGTTTCTATTCCTTGACGCTGTGTTTCTTTCCATTCACCCCGTGGTAAAGCGATTCCTACTTGAAGTAAATCAGGATATTTTGGAAGTGTTATATAACTATGTCCCTCTGTGATTTTAAATTGTAATTCCTCTCCCCACTGAAGTGGCCGTTTTACACTAAACCAAATCAGATCACCTGGATAATATTCATATTCTAACTCAAAACCTCCTAAACGACGAATGGTGGAAAACCGTCCATCAGCTCCGACTGTTACCTTCGCCTGAATTTCCAGCAATTCTTTATTTTTCTGATCAACAACTACTCCTGTCACGGTTCCATCTTTCTCAAGCAGTTTTTTCACCGGAGCATGGAACATCATATCAAAAGTTGGATATTCCTTTGCTTTTTCGTACAGTGCTTGAAGTAAGATGGGCTGAGGAATCCAGAGAGCATACGGTACTCCTGCAATCATAGAAGAAAAATCAAAGTCTCCTTTCTTTTTGTCATAATGATAAAAGGCACCTTTCTTTAGCTTAGAATGAGGTAATTGTTCAATATACGTACGTAATTGTAATTGATCAAGCAATTGAACGAAACGAGGCTGAAGCACTTCTCCACGATATTCACGGTCAAAATTATCATGACTCTCAAGGACCATTACTTGAACTCCAACCTTTGCAAGTAATAAGCCCAGCATCATACCCGCTGGTCCTCCACCAACAACAATGACATCCTTTTGTAATTGTTTACCAAGCATTCAACATCTTCCTCCTCATATTCAAATACTAACATGGAATTATATGTAAAAAAATGATGTAATGCTTGCTTTTGTTATTCAAGAATCTTGCCCTAAAATGAAAATGAGCGCTGATCCTTGTTACTGAATCGTGCCCGATTGTTTAATATTGGAAAATACGAAAAAGCTGTAAAAAGGGCATCTCAGTTATTTTACTAAAGCACCCGTTGAATAAGATGCATACAAATCTAGTCAACATAATTAGATGTTATAAGACACTAAATTATTTTGTTTCTATACATTACCTTATTTACATTATGCCTTACGGTATTATGACCGGCTTTAGTACCTTTACCAATAGCTATAAGCATAACATCTAAATACCTATCAGAAA
>Ga0209795_10001346_pt1 | contig 15566 bp, 16 predicted proteins | sample AgamicOrMarz_FD_187166 | JGI IMG/M metagenome (GOLD analysis project Ga0209795, IMG submission 187166) | Agave microbial communities from Guanajuato, Mexico - Or.Ma.rz (SPAdes) (version 2) | ecosystem: Host-associated > Plants > Phyllosphere > Phylloplane/Leaf | place: Guanajuato, Mexico...
GCGCGTGGCGGTGTTCGGCAAGAAGGACTACCAGCAGCTGATGATCGTGCGCCGCATGTGCCAGCAATTCGCGGTGCCGACCGACATCATCGCGGCTGAGACGGTGCGCGATACCGACGGTCTTGCGCTCAGCTCGCGCAACCGCTATTTGCAGCCGGACGAGCGCACCGAGGCGCCGATGCTGGCCGCCGAGCTCAATCGCGTGCGCGACGCGGTGCTCGCAGGCGAGCGCGACTTCACGGCGCTGGAGCGCGCGGCGATGGCGTCGCTGACCGCCCGCGGCTGGCAGCCTGACTACATCGCAGTGCGCAAGCGCTCGAATCTGCTGCCGCCGGGTCCGCAAGACGCGAACGCGGAACTCGTCGTGCTGGCCGCCGCCAAGCTCGGTGCGACCCGTCTTATCGACAACCTCGAAATCTGAAGCCGTCTGGAACACTATGCAACGCAACATGCTGAAGTCGAAGATTCACCGCGTCGCGGTCACGCACTGCGAACTGCACTACGAAGGTTCGTGCGCGATCGACGAAGACTTGCTCGAAGCGGCGAACATCGTCGAAAACGAACGGATCGACATCTGGAACATCAACAATGGTGAGCGCTTCTCGACCTATGCGATCAAGGGCGAGCGCGGCAGCGGCATGATTTCGTTGAACGGCTCGGCCGCGCGGCGCGCGCAACTGGGCGACCTGGTGATCATCGCGGCCTTCGCGGTGGTCGACGAAGCGGAGTTGAAGGCAGGCTGGAAGCCCGACCTCGTGTTCGTCGACGAGAACAACAAGATCAAGGGCAGCCGCGATCACGTGCCAACGCAGGCCTGGAATTGACCGACGCGCTTGCTGAGTTCTTTGTAACGGAGCTCAGCTTGGCTGGGGGTTGCCACCCCCGGCTCGGCGCCACGCCCTATCGAGTCGGGCGGACATGCTGCCTCGCGGTGGGGGCGCTGATGGCGCGGAATTCCGCCTGATGGCTACGGCTGGCTACCGAGCTCAGGGCAGTTCGGGTCCGCTTACGTCAGTTCTAACGTTTTAAAGCCGGCGCAAGCCGTGCCCAAAAACCCGCCCTCACCCCTTCTTACCGGCGCCATTCGTCCACTCGATGATCGGCTGCCACTGCTCCAGATCCTTTTCCACGCGGCTTTTGGCGACGTCCCACAAAGTGAGGCCGTGGGCCGCCAGCTGCACGTAGTTCTGCGTGTCGCGCAGGTAGCCGAGCACCGGCAGCTTCAGCCCCTCGACGAAACGGTGCAACTGCTCGGCCGAACGCGTGCGCGAATCGACGCGCATACCCACCACGCCAATCTCGATTGCACCTTTCCGGACCGCTTTTTCCTTCGCGAGACGCTCCAGAAATTCCTGCGTAGCCAGAATATCGAACATCGACGGCTGCAGCGGCACGATCACCTTGTCGGCCAGATCCAGCGCGATATTCATGCGATTGCCGTGCAAACCCGCCGGGGTGTCGATGATCGCGTGCTCCAGGCCCTTTGGCGGTTTGGCGGGCGTCTCGGGGTTGACTTCCCATGTTTCGATAGCCGGCAGCGTGTCCGGCCGCAACGACAGCCACGCATGCGCGGACTGCTGCTTGTCGAGATCGGCGAGCGCCACCCACTCGCCGGTTGCGGCGAAATAGCCGGCCAGATTGGTCGACAGCGTGCTTTTGCCCACGCCGCCCTTCGGATTCGCCACCACGATTACCGTCATGAATACTCCCGGAATGAAGCCAGGACGACGCCGGCCGGTCCGCCGCATTCTGCCCTGAACCTTCTGCTTTTGGTTTGTACCTGTTGTCATGTCGGCGCCCCGACTTGCACAGATTCCAGTCCGTGCGCCGATCCAGCCGTTGATAATATCGACAAATGCAGCGAGGCCGAAGCCCCCGAACGGCTAATCGGTCGCCTTGCATCACCGATTTAACCTTTCCAGGAAGCCAATCCAATGAGCAAACTCCGGCCGGAATACACCGTGGAACGACTGCACGAACGCCAGAAGGGCAAGCTGCCAGGCTTGCTGGGCGTGCATGTGCTGTCGCTGGACGAAGGCGCGCTAACTGCGGAATTGACCGTGCGGGAAGAACTGCTCGCGCCGAACGGCTTTCTTCACGCAGCCACGGTAATCGGTCTCGCCGACACCGCTTGCGGCTATGCGTGTCTTGCCCACCTGCCGGAAACGGCACGCAATTTCACGACAATCGAGCTCAAAAGCAACTTTCTCGGCACGGCGACCGAGGGCACGATCCGCGCGGTGGCGAAGGGCGTGCACCTTGGCCGCAGCACACAGGTTTGGGATGCGACCGTCACCGGTCCCGACGGCAAGACGATCGCCCTGTTCCGCTGCACGCAGATCGTGCTGTATTGATAGAACCGCGGGACATCGCCAACAGCGCGACGCGAAGTCCGCTTCGCCACGATAGTTCTTCGCGGAACGCGATCGCGACGCGGGCGAGTCCGGCCGTCAAGCCACCGCAGCCATCAAGCTCGCCAGATCCAGATGTTCAGCCAGCGTGTCGGCGAGCCGGTCCAGCGACGCTTCGCGCAACGCGGGGTAGTCGATTGCGTCTGCGTCGCTCAGTCCCGCCCAGGCCAACAGCGCGGCGCACGCAGCCGGTGTGTCGAAGAGGCCGTGCACGTATGTCGCGAGGATCTGGCCATCCGCGGAAATCGCACCGTCGGGACGCGCTTCGCCCGGCGTCCCAAGACACAGCGCCGGCGATTCCAGCGCCGGTCCTTGCGTCTCGCCCATATGGATCTCGTAGCCGCCCACCTCCGGCGAGCCCGGCAACGCGAGGCGGCCGGTCACGTTTTTCAACGTCTTGTCGCGCGTCAGCACTGTCGAATAGTCGAGCCAGCCAAGGCCCGAAGACGTTCCAGGCGCGCCCTCCAAGCCATGTGGATCGGCGACCTCGCGCCCGAGCATCTGCATCCCGCCGCATATGCCGATCACGCGACCGCCGTAGCGCAAGTGCCGTTGCAGCACCGCGTCCCAGCCCTGCGCACGCAGAAACGCCAGATCGCCGCGCACGTTTTTCGAACCCGGCAGGATGATGAGATCCGCGGGCGGCGGCGTGCCGCTTCGCACGTAATGAAAATCGACCTGTGGATGCGCGCGCAGCGCGTCGAAATCCGTGTGGTTGCTGATGTGCGGCAGCACCGGCACGACCACCCGCAACGTGCGAGCGGCGTCGCCGCGCTGCGCCGCGCGCAGTTCGGGCGGCAGCATGTCCTCGGCGTCGAGCGTGAGGCCATGCAGATACGGGACGACACCCAGCACCGGCTTGCCGGTCTTTGCCTCGAGCCAGTCAAGACCCGGCTTGAGCAGTCCGATATCGCCTCGGAAGCGGTTGATGATGAAACCCCGCACACGCGCCTGCTCGCTCGCTGACAGGCACGCAAGCGTTCCTGTCAGATGCGCGAAAACGCCGCCCCGGTCGATGTCAGCCACCAGCACGACCGGACAGTCGACTGCTTCGGCGAAACCCATGTTGGCGATATCGCGCTCGCGCAGATTGATCTCGGCCGGGCTGCCCGCGCCTTCCACGAAAATCGTGTCGTACGCCGCTTGCAGCCGCGCGTAGGACGCAAGCACCGCTTCGAAAGCGACGGGTTTGTACTCGTGATACGCGCGGGCGTCGAGATTCATGCGCGCCTTGCCGTGGATGATCACCTGCGCGCCGCGATCGCTCGTGGGCTTGAGCAGCACGGGGTTCAGATCGGTATGCGCGGCGATGCCGGCGGCCACCGCCTGCAGCGCCTGAGCGCGCCCGATCTCGCCGCCGTCGACGGTCACTGCGCTGTTGAGCGCCATGTTCTGCGGCTTGAACGGCGCGACCCGGACACCGGCGCGCCGCGCGAGCCGGCATAAACCGGCGACCAGCGTACTCTTGCCCGCATCGGACGTAGTGCCCTGGATCATCAGCGTGCCACGCGGCACGGGTACGGCGTCATGCGAGGTCGAATGGATGGTCACTGAAATGTCGGACTCGGCGAAGGAAAGGACGATTGAAGCGGCATTATCCCATCGCGTCGGCCCGCGCTGCACGCCGGTACAATCACGCGATGATTTCCCGCGACCTCACCTTCGTTCTCGGCGGCGCGCGCTCTGGCAAGAGCGTGCACGCCGAGCAGCTTGCCGCCCAAAGCGCGCTGCCCGTGACCTACATCGCCACGGCACGCATGACCGGCGACGCCGAATTCACCGCGCGCATCGCGCATCATCGCGCGCGGCGCCCCGCACAGTGGCATTTGCTCGAAGCAGACGTCGATCTCGCCGCCGCCATCGCTCAAGCCGACGCGTCGGGGCATTGCACGCTGATCGACTGCCTGACGCTATGGCTCGCCAACCTGCTGTGTCCCGCCGATGGCGAAGGCCTGCCGCCCGATCAATATCAAGCCCGCATCGAAGAACTGGAAGCCGCGCTTGCCGGCGCTCGCGGCAAGATCATCGCGGTGAGCAACGAAATCGGCCTCGGCGTGGTACCGCTCGGCGCGGCAACGCGTCTTTATGTCGACGAACTCGGGCGCCTGAATCAGCGCGTCGCAGCGCTGTCCACGCAGGCCACCATGATGGTCGCGGGCCTGCCGCTCGCGCTCAAAACCGCGGGCGGCGCGTGATGCTCTCGCTTCCTCTTGTCGTGACACTCGCGACCGCGGGCGTGGCCGTCGACCGCTGGTTCGGCGAGCCGCGCGGCGCGCATCCGCTGGTGGCTTTCGGCAAATGGGCGGCGCGTCTCGAAGCGCATTACAACCGCGGACGGCGCTTGCGGCTCAAGGGGCTGCTCGCATGGTCGCTTGCCGTGTTGCCGCCGGTGCTGGTGGCCTGGTGGCTCGTCGCCGTGCTGCCGTTTTTTGCCGCCTGCGCAGTGCACGTTGCCTTGCTGTGGTTCGCGCTCGGGGCCCGCAGCCTGCACGACCATATCGAGCCCATCGCGCGGGCGCTCGCACATCGCGATCTCGCGGAAGCACGCCTGCTGACGGCGCGGATCGTCTCGCGCGAAACGGCCAATGCCGACGAAGCCGCACTTTCCCGCGCCGCCGTCGAATCCGCACTCGAAAACGGCAATGACGCGATCTTCGGCGCGCTCTTCTGGTTCGCGATCGCGGGCGGTCCAGGCGCGCTCGGATTTCGCCTCGCCAACACCCTCGACGCGATGTGGGGTTACCGCACCCCGCGCTATCTGCGCTTCGGCTGGGCCGCCGCGCGACTGGACGACGTGCTCAACTGGATTCCCGCACGCCTCACCGCCGCGAGCTATGCGCTGCTCGGCGACACGCGGACCGCGTGGCGTTGCTGGCGCGAACAGGCGCCGCGTTGGGACAGTCCGAACGCGGGGCCGGTCATGGCCTCGGGCGCCGGCAGTCTGAACGTGCTGATCGGCGGTCCCGCGGTCTATAACGGCGCGCTCGAACATCGGCCCACGCTCGGCTTCGGGCATCCCGCGAAGGCCGCTCACATTACGGCCGCGCTCATGCTGGTCGAGCGTACGGTGATTTTGTGGCTCGCGGTGCTGATCGTGCTGGCCTTGCTGAGCGTGCCCTTGCATGTCTGAACGAATGGACGAGCGGCGCTCGCTTCAACATGTCGACGAGCCCGGGCACGCTGGTGAAGCGCCGGCTGCATGCGCATCATCCGGTGCAACGATCGTGCACGGCGGCAATCTGCACGAAGCGGCTGAGCGCTACCGCATTCCGTATCCGGAGTGGCTCGATCTGTCGACGGGAATCAATCCGCACGGCTATCCGGTGCCGCCCGTTCCCGCCGACGCCTGGCGCCGCCTGCCCGATGACGGCGACGACCTCGCCGAGTGCGCCGCGCGCTACTACGGCGCGCCGGACGCGGCGCATGTGTTGCCGGTAGCAGGCAGCCAGGCGGCGATTCGCGCGTTGCCGGCGTTGCTGCCGCGCGCGGTAGCCGGCGTCGCGCCGCTCACCTACAGCGAATATGCGCCTGCGTTCGAGCGGGGCGGGCATCGCGTGGTGCCGCTCGATATCTCGTGGGATGTACTGCCCGATTCGCTCACGCATGTGGCGGTCGTGAATCCGAATAATCCGACCGCCGGGCATCTGAGCGCTTCGAAGCTGCTCGCCTGGCACGCGCAATTGAGCGCGCGCGGCGGCACGCTGCTCGTCGACGAAGCCTTCGCGGATACGATGCCCGACGCTTCGCTAGCGGCCTTTACGGATCGCGACGGTCTGATCGTGTTGCGTTCGCCGGGGAAGTTCTTTGGACTTGCGGGCGTGCGCGCCGGTTTCGTGCTTGCCGCGCCCGCGCTGCTCGACAGCTTGCGCCGCGTGCTCGGCGCGTGGACCGTCAGCGGTCCCGCGCGTCATGCCGTGAAGGCGGCGCTGCTGGACCACGCCTGGCAACAGCAGATGCGCACACGGCTCGAAGCGGACAGCGCGCGCCTCGTCGATCTGTTGCAAGGTCATGGCATTCGTACCCGCAGCACGCCGCTCTTCGCCTGGACCGACGATCCACGTGCCGCAGCCCTGCACGAGGCATTGGCCACGGGCGGCGTGTGGACGCGGCTTTTCTCATCGTCAGGCAGCGTGCGTTTCGGTTTGCCCGCGAGCGAAGACGAATGGGCGCGCCTTGCCAACGCCTTGCGCGCGGCAGTCGACACGATCGACGCAACGCGACCGGCCTGATCCGTTGACGAGCGCAAACTGCCCACATCGCATTGCAATGCAGGGCAGCGCATCGATCCACCCAACGTAAAACTCGACGTTCGACCCAATGAATTTGTCTGCACGATCGCTCCACCCCGCTCTCGCCGTCATGCTGCTCGCCATCACGTTGCGCGCGCAAGCGGGCATCGCGGTGACCGACGACACGGGCGCCGTGCTCACGCTGCCCGCACCCGCGCAACGCGTGATCAGCCTCGCGCCGCATGTCACCGAACTGCTCTACGCGGCCGGCGGCGGCGCGAAGATAGTAGGTGCCGTGTCGTACAGCGACTTTCCGCCACAGGCGCAGCAACTGCCGCGCGTGGGCGACAACAAGTCGCTCGATCTCGAACGCATCGTCGCGTTGAAGCCTGACCTTATCGTCGTGTGGCGGCACGGTAACGCACAGCGCCAGCTGGATCGTCTGCGCGAATTGCACATACCGCTGTTCTTCAGCGAGCCACATCATCTCGACGATGTCGCCGTCTCGTTGACGAAGCTCGGCGAATTGCTCGGCACCTCGCCTACCGCGGATTCAGCCGCCGCCGCATATCGTCGGGACATTGCGCGCCTGCGCGCGCAGTATGCTGACCGGCCAGCCGTCAGCGTGTTCTATCAGGTGTGGGATCAACCGTTGATGACGCTCAACGGCGAGCATATGGTCAGCGACGTGATCGAGCTATGCGGCGGACGCAACGTGTTCGCGAAACTGCAACCGCTCGTGCCCACCGTTTCGACTGAAGCCGTGCTCGCGGCGAATCCGCAGGCAATCGTCACGGCAGCGCCCGGTGCGACGAAGCCCGACACGGCCTTGCCTCAGCTCGGCGCGTGGCGCGCATGGCCGCGTCTGTCGGCGGTAGCGAATAACAATCTGTTCTCGATCGACGGCGACCTCATCAACCGCCCCGCGCCGCGCATCGCGCTAGGGGCGAAGCAGATGTGCGAGGACTTGGATCTCGCTCGCTCGCGCGTCAGGCAAAACGCGCAATAACGGGCTTACGCGCATTACCGTGCATTAGCGCGCGCCGCCTGATGCGCCTTCAGGCTCACGCGTTCCACTTCACGAGCGACCACTGTTGGCTCTCGTCGCCGCGGCGCAGCCAGACGATGTTGGCGGTCTCCAGCGACCATCGCAAGCAACGTTCGAGCGGCACGTCGAGCGCCAACGACGCAATCGCGCGCATCACGCCCGCATGCGTGACCACATACGCCGGCGACAGCTCGCGCGTCTGCGCGTACGCGTCGAACCATGCGCGCACCCGCATGACGAACTGCGCGACGCTCTCGCCGCCATGCGCGCGTGCATGTTCGAAGTTGGACGCCCAGTCGTCGAGCAGTTCGCGATCGATCGCGTCCCAGCGCTGCTCTTCCCAATCGCCGAAATCCATTTCCTTCAGGCGATCGTCATGGCTGAGCACGCAGCCGAAGTCGTTCGCCAGTTCGACGGCGAGCGCCGAGCAGCGCGTCAGCGGGCTCGACATCACGACACGTGGCGCCGGCACCTGCAAGCTTGCGAGTCTTAAAGCAAGTGCCGCGGACGACACGTCGGCCGCCTCGGCGAGTGCCACATCGCTGTGGCCATAGCAAACGCCCGCGTCGAGTGCGACGGCGGGATGGCGAATCATGACGATATCCATGCGAGCCCTAGGAGATAGATGCCCAGTTCAAAGATCTGTTGCGCAAAGCCGAGACAATCGCCGGTGTAGCCGCCAATGCGCTTCACGAAATAGCGGCCCATGGTGAACCGCAACGCGACCAGCATCGCGAGCGCCCAGCCCGCGAACGGCCAGTCGGCCGCGAGCCACCCGCGAGGCCCGTCAGGCCACAACAGCCACGGCAATCCGAATGCGGCGGCGCATAACAGTGCTGTGCCGCTCAGGCGCTGCGCGACCGGCTTCGCTTTGCCCTCGGCGCGCACATAGTCGAGCGTGCACAGATAGCTGATCGCACAGGCGCGGCTCGCCGCATGAGCCGCAACCATCAGACTTGCGGCGCGCAGCGGCGGCAACGAAGCGAGCGTCTGCCACTTGAGAACAAGCGCGACGACAAGCGCAATCGCACCAAAAGCGCCAATGCGCGAATCGTGCATGATGCGTAATGCATCGTCGCGCGTATAGGCTCCACCGAACGCATCGACGCAATCGGCGAGGCCGTCCTCGTGGAACGCGCCCGTTATCAATAGCGACGACGCCATCGACAACAACACCGCAACCCCCGCCGGAAAGACACGCAGCGCCGCGAGATAGACAAGCGCGCTGATGCCGCCGACCAGCACGCCGACGAGCGGAAAATAGCGCGCTGCCGCATTCAGATAATGCGGTTCATAGCCGACCCAGCGCGGCACGGGTACACGTGTGAAGTAACCCAGCGCCGTGAAAAAGTAGCGCAATTCGGCCAGCGGTTTCATATATGGCATGCGTGCTCGTTGACTGAAAAGCGAAGTGCGGCGCGGTTCACGTTTCGCGGTTCGCTACACCGGCCGATTCGAAGCTCGCCATCTCGTTGATGAACGCGCAGGCCGCGCGCAGCAGCGGCACCGCGAGCGCCGCACCGGTGCCTTCGCCGAGCCGCATGTCGAGCGACAACAGCGGCTGTGCGCCGAAATAGTCGAGCATGCGCCGATGTCCCGCCTCGTTCGACGCGTGCGCGAACACGCAATATTCACGCACGTCGGGTGCAATTGCGTCCGCAATCAACAGCGCTGAACTGGCAATGAAGCCGTCGACCAGAATCGTCATGCGCGCTTGCGCGGCGGCAAGATAGGCGCCGGCCATCATCGCGATTTCGAAGCCGCCGAAGGTTGCGAGCACATCGAGAGGAGCCGTGGATGCGTCGTGATGCGCGAGCGCCGCTGCAAGCACGCTGCGCTTCTTTGCGAGCCCGGCGTCGTCCAGGCCGGTGCCGCGGCCCACGCATTCGTCGATCGGCACGCCGCAGATGCGGCTCATCAGACACGCCGCCGCCGATGTGTTGGCAATGCCCATTTCGCCGAAGCCGATCACGTTGCTGCCAAGCGCTGCGTGATGCCGCACGCGCGCCGCGCCGGCTTGCATCGCGGAGAGCGCCTGCTCGTGCGTCATCGCAGGTTCGTGCGCAAAGTTGCGCGTGCCCGCGCCGACTGGAATGTCGACAAGGCCATCGGTGTGCGGCAACGGCGTCGCGATACCCGCATTGACCACTTCGAGCTCGATGCCCGCGACGCGGCTCAGTGCATTGACTGCCGCGCCGCCCGCGAGAAAATTCGCGACCATTTGCGCGGTCACCGCTTGCGGATACGGGCTGACGCCTTCGGCCGCAATGCCGTGGTCGCCGGCGAACACGATCAGCGCGGGGCGCTGGACAGCCGGATGCGTAGTGCGCTGAATCAGGCCCATCTGACGCGCGAGCGTTTCGAGCCGGCCGAGACTGCCGGGCGGCTTCGTCTTCGTGTCGATGACGTGCTGAAGCTCGCTGCCTAACGTCTGTTCGAGCGGTTCTACCTGGGGCAATCCGGACAAGCGTGGCGAAGAGGTCATGAGTTTCGTGAAGATAAAAGATGTTTGGTTCTGAGCGTTAGCTTGACGACGTGTCATGGTTCGAAGCGGATTCGTGACGCGAGCGCGGCGCGGGAATGAGCGCCTCGTGTTCGCCGTCGCGAATCAGGATCAACGGATAGCCGAATACGCGGCTCGTCAACGCAGGCGTCAGTACCTCGTGCACACGCCCCGCGTAGGCGGCGCCCGCACCGTCGAGCAGCAGCGCGTGCGTCGCGAACCGGCGCGCGAGGTTCAGGTCGTGACAGGAAAACAGCAGGGTCCGCGTCGACTCACGCGTCCATGCGCTGAGCGCTTCCAGGCACTCGATCTGATGATGCAAGTCCAGATGCGATAAAGGTTCGTCGAGCAGAAGGAGCGGCGCTTGCTGACAGAGCACCGCTGCGAGCGCCACGCGCTGACGTTCGCCGCCGGAAAGCGACAGCACGTCTCGTGCGGCTAATGCGGTGAGCCCCAGCAAGTCCAGCGCGGCACGCGCGGCCTCGCGGTCACCCTCGCCCTCCCAACCCCAGCCGGTCAAATGCGGAAAGCGGTTCAGCATCACGATGTCGAGCACGCTCGCGCTGAATGCGTCGGGCGCGCTTTGCGGCATTAACGCGCGGCGCTGCGCGAGTTGCCGCGTGTGCCAGGCGGACATACGCACGCCATCGAGTTCCACGTGGCCAGCCGAGGGTTCACGCAAACCCGCGAGCGTGGATAAGAGTGTCGTCTTGCCGGCACCGTTCGGACCGGCCACGCACCAGATCTCGCCCGGATAAAACGTATGCGTGAACGCATCGAGCAACGTGCGCGCGCCCGCACGCAAGCTCACGCGTTGCGCGCTGAGCGTGGGCTGCGAGAGGTTGTTAGTGGGCATCATCGGCGGGCGCGCAGCAGCATCCAGAGAAACACCGGCACGCCGATAATCGACGTGATCACGCCGACCGGCAGTTGCGCCGGCGCGATCACAAGGCGCGCGATCAGATCGGCGCCCATTACCGCCACCCCGCCGCCGAGAGCCGCGGCGGGCAGCAGCATACGTTGGTCGTTGCCGAACGCGAGCCGCAACATATGCGGCACCACGAGTCCGACAAAGCCGATGGTGCCCGCCGTCGTCACAGCCGCTGCGGCGGCGAGCGAGGCCGCAAGATACACGCGCAACCGCAACGGCATGACCGCAACGCCCAACGCCTGCGCGGCAGCGTCGCCTCGCAACAGTACATTCAGGCGCGGCGCAACGGGCACGATGGCAATCAGCACGACGACCAGCGCGACGAGTGCGGTCCACGGCAGCGCATTGCCATTGAGGTCGCCGGTCAGCCAGAACAACATGCCGCGCAAACGATTGTCCGGCGCAAGATTGAGCAGCAAGGTAATGAGCGCGCCCCAGCCTGCCGCGATGACGGCGCCAGTCAGAAGCAGGCGCGGTGACGTGTCCTGCGGTTCGCCGCGCCACAACTCGCGACGCGCAAGGCCGAGCACGAGAAGAATAGACACGAATGCGCCCGCGAACGCCGACGCATCGACGAGCCACCACGCGCAACCGGCGATCATTGCGACGAGCGCAAAAGTTGCGGCGCCGCCCGATACGCCTAATACATAGGGCTCAGCGAGCGGATTGCGCAACAACACCTGCAGCAGCGCGCCAGCCAATGCGAGCAATGCGCCGCAAGCAAAACCGGCCAGCGCGCGAGGCAAACGCAGCGTGCGCACGATCTCGCCGGCGAGATCGGCGGAGTTTGCGTCAGACGCGCCCGCATGCAGCGGCGAAAGCGCCTCGATCACGCGCGCAGGCGCGAGCGCCACACTGCCCAATGCGAGCGACGCCATCAGTACTGCAAGCGCGGCGACAGCAAGCACGAGCCAGATCGCGGCGGCGCGTTTCGCAGTCATCGCGTGAAGCGTGGCGGGCATCGAACCTTCATGACGGCTCATCGGCGCGTTCCCAGCACGGCGCAGGCATCACTGCTGTTGCCAGCCGACCGTGACATAGGCACCGCGCCGCGGCGAGTTATACGAGTAGGCCGTTTCATAGTCCTTGTTGAACACATTCTGGATTTGCGCGGCCACGTACCATGCCTTCGTGACGTTGTAGCGCGCAGCCAGGTTGACGACACCGTAGCCGCCGAGCTTGCCGCTGCTGTCTTCGCGCGGACCGCTCACGATCCACTCACCGCCCACGCGCCATCCTGCAATACTGCGATTCACCGTCAGCGACGCGAAACGCCGCGCTCGCCGCACGAGGTCGGTATCGTTGTCGAGGTCGACCGGATTTTGCAGCGTCACCGACGCGCGCACGTCGGTCTTGCCTACATGTCCGCTCCACGATCCTTCGAGTCCTTGCACTTTTGCATGGCCCACGTTTTCGGCCAGATAGATCCCCGGCGTCACCTGTTCATAGTCGATCAGATTCGAATAACGCGTCTGGAAAGCACTCAAACGCATCACACCGAGCGCATTCGACGCGTATTGCAACGCTGCTTCGATCGAATGACTGCGCTCCGGCTGAATGGACGGATTACCGCTCAGCGGATAGTACAGATCGTCGAAGCTAGGCGCGCGAAACGAACTGGAATAGCTTGCGCTTAGCTTCCAGCGCGACGTGATGTCGAAGCCATAGCCGAGATAGTAACTGTTCGCTCCGCCGAAATCGGAGTACTGGTCGCGCCGCAGGTTAGCCTGTATCTGGTTGCGCCCGAAGCGTGCCGTATAACCGGCGAAGCCCGAGTCGACATGACGAGTGGGCGCGGCAAACGTATCGGAGTCGAGACTCTGGTCCAGATGCTCGTAGCCGACCTGCAGTTTCTGCTGCGCGGCCAGCGCAAAATCGTTCTGCCAGGTGTACTGTCGATTGTCGGTGTCGAAGCGGCCGTTATACAGACCGTTGGTGTTCGACACGCTGCGGTCGTCGCCTTGCGCAACGATGAAGTGCGTGGTCCACCAGTCCGTTAGCTTGCCGTTAGCGAAGGCGGACAACTGACGCACTTTCGTGTACAGATTGTTCAGATCGGTCGGCTCGCCGTACGCATTGTCGTAGCTGTTGTTGCCGTTCGACTGGAGATAGCGGGCGCCCGCGTCCCAGTTGTCGGTGAACTTATGGCGCAGCGAAGCGGAGATGCTCTCGTTCAGATAGCCGTTCGCATTGGGGTTCGCATTCGGCGCCTCAGGGGGATTGAGCGCGGAAAAACCGTCGTCTTTCGAACGCGCGAGCGAGATGTTGAAGGTCGTGCGGCCGTCCTTATCCAACGCGCCGTTCGCGCCTACCTGTTGTGTCTGCGTGTGGTAGCTGCCGTAGCCCACGGAAAAATTGAAACGCGGCGGATGATCGCCGCCGTCTTTCGTGAACACCTGGACCACGCCTCCGATCGCGCCCGAGCCATACAAGGCCGACACGTTGCCGTTCACTACTTCGACGTGGTCGACCTGATCGAGCGGAATCTGCGCAATTTGCGCGGTGCCGAGACTCACGGAATCGACGCGCACACCGTCGATGAGAATCAGCGATTGCGTCGACGACGCGCCGCGCAGATACAGGCTCGCTGTCGAACCGGGCCCACCTGTGCGCGAGATTTGCGCGCCGGGCGCGAGTTGCAGCAGACCCGGCAGATCGGTTGCGGTGGTATCGGCAATGTCCTGCTGATCGAATAGCGACGTTTGCGGAATCGTGTCGGCGAGCGCTTGAGGTCCGCGCTCGGCGGTGACGACGACGGGCGACAAAACAGCAGGTGATGATTCGGCGATAGCGACGGATACAGCGCTCGTAGCAACAGGCGCGACTGGTGCGACTGCAACCGACGGCGCAGGCGAACTGTCGGCGGCTTGCGCATGCGCGAGCTGCGGCAGCCCTGCAAATGCGAGCAGCGCCGCGCGGGCGATAGGGGACAGCATGAGTGAAGTTTCCCGTGGATGGCGTGCGCGGCCCGCTTCCCCGCAGGCCGTCGCGTAACGAGGCGCGAGCGCTTTTGACTTCATTTCGCGGGCGCGCGCCTCTCCCTCTGGCCGGTATCCGGGCTGACGACGCTCGATCCCGCCTTCCCACGCGTGACGCGCAGTGGCACACTCGCATGTTGAACTGGAACACGCGATGGGGATCGAACTGCAAACGCGAACTGCAAAGCACGAAGTGCAAAGCGAATGCGGTCGCTTACCGTTGCGGGGGCAGCGCAGGTTCGCGCGTTCAGGTGAACGGCGCGCCCTGCTTCCCGTTTAACTGCACGCGCAATGAATTGCGCGCGCGGGCACCAGAGTGCGGCCAGTGTATGAGCGGCCTCGGGGCCAGTCAAGAATGCGGGTCACGACAGCGATGATTCGGACAGGAGCAGAGTATTGTCCGACGCGATCTGTGACACACGAGTACTTTTTCATCTTCAGTCGAAAAAAGCCTGCATAAAGCGGTGTTGTTACGTCTCGAAACGAGACAAATGTCGGAACGTGCGGCATTCCGCGCTAAAATGCGAGGTCTTTAGAGGACGCAGCACATGCTCACCGAACTCGAAACACTCTCACAGAATATCGGCAAGCTGATAGCGATCAGCCAGCGCCACAACGAAGCGCGTGTTGCGCTTGAAGAGCAGCTCGCCCAGTCGCGCGCCGAGGCAGAAGCCACGCGCACGGAACTTGCCATGGTGCGCGAGGAACGCGATGCACTGCAAGCGGAGCGCGACGCGCTGTCGGCCAAGATCGACGACGCTCAAGTGCGGCTCAATGCGATCCTCGAAAAATTGCCGCGCGCTCGCGGGCACAACGAGCCGGACAACCAGCTCGATCTGCTCGAGCCCGCTCAGCATGAAGTCGAAGCGGAGAGCGACGCCACTCGCCATGGAGAAAATGCATGACCACCAAGCAGATCGAAGTATCGATTCTCGGCGTGCCCTATCGTCTCGCCTGCTCGCCGGAAACGGAAGGAGCGCTGCTCGAAGCAGTCGCACGAGTCGACGCCGAAATGTCGAAGATCCGCAATAACAGCAACGTGCGCGGCACGGATCGTATTGCTGTCATGGCCGCGCTGTCGCTGGCATCGGAACTGCTTAAGCTGCAATCGAGCGTGCGTCACGGAGAAGCATTTCCCGCTGAAGAAATCAGGCGTACAATGCATCAAATGAACGAACAACTGGGTACTGTGATCGAGCAGTACACCATGCAGTAAGCAGCAAGTTTGCAACGTGTCTGGAAGTAGAAGTGGCCGGTCTTCGGGTCGGCTGCAGATTCAACCAGGTGGCACACGTAGCAGCTGAGCAAAGCGCGTGAGAGCATGCACGAGCACACTCGGCAAACGTTTCACCTGAATGGTTTTAGCTTCATCGGTTTAGCTTCCCTGCCTGGTTCGCCAAGGTCATATATTCCTTGAACCAATGCCATGTGCACGGTTGCGGAAATTTGTAGCACGGGCGTGCGCG
>Ga0209795_10001351_pt1 | contig 15543 bp, 12 predicted proteins | sample AgamicOrMarz_FD_187166 | JGI IMG/M metagenome (GOLD analysis project Ga0209795, IMG submission 187166) | Agave microbial communities from Guanajuato, Mexico - Or.Ma.rz (SPAdes) (version 2) | ecosystem: Host-associated > Plants > Phyllosphere > Phylloplane/Leaf | place: Guanajuato, Mexico...
GCTGTTCGAATATAATCCATTGACATCACTTCAAGTAAGTTTGACCTTGTTTGACGAGCGATTAACCCCATCGTAAAAAGACCAAGTACAGCGCCAGGAAGGATCAAGTGCATCGCCACTTCACCAAATAATTGGAAATCACCTCTTAGCAGTGAATCGAGTAGAAAAAGGCCCGTTCCACCATCTGGTGTTGACGTACGTGCATCGATGCGTCCTGGTCCTGGTGTGATCCCTAAAACAGACGTAAACACATAGAGCAGAAGAAGCGCAAACCAAAAACTTGGGATCGACACGCCACTAATAGAAACCGTTCGGATGACATGGTCAATTGCTTTATTCCGAAAGATGGCAGAAATCACGCCAAAAAGTACGCCGAAAATTAAGGCAATCACCATGGCCACGACCGATAGTTCAAGAGTAGCCGGGAAAAACTGCATTAAATCCTCCAGTACTGGTTTACCGGTGCGAATGGACGTGCCTAAATCACCTGCGAATAAGTGCTGGAAATAGAGAATTAATTGACGGAATAACGATTGATCAAGCCCCCACTTTGCTTTAAAAGCGGCGACGATTTCGGGATTATTCATGGCGCTTTGACTTAAATTCGCGGCAACTGGATCACTTGGTACTAAATGCGAAAGGATAAAGACAAACAGCGCCACGCCAACTAATAAGAAAAGAAGAAACAATAGACGTCTACCGATAAATCGAAGCAATTGGCACAACTCCTTTCAAAAAACAGATACGATGGATTCACTATGTAAAAGATGGTAATAGGAAAGCTAGTCATAGGGGAAAACACCCTACGACTAGCTTTTTGTCATTTCAATGATTATTTAGACAGCTTTAATTCATTTAAATGCAATTTACAAAAATCGTTATACACAACACCTTGCAACTTTTTGCTAACCGCAAATGTTTTTGGGTGTTGCACCAAGAAAGCGTACGGGCTATTTTCAGCGATGATGTCTTGCATCTGACCTGAAATCTCTGCACGTTTTGTTTGATCGATTTCGATCTTCGCTTGATTTGCTAAGTTAACTAAAGCAGGATTTGCTGAAGCTTCCCAGTTCGCACGTTTTCCGACAATATCACCTGGAATAAATGCTAATTGGTTGCTTAAATCGTAGTAGTCAGGTGACCAATGCATCACAAGGAATGGTGATTTTCCATTTCGGTAATCTTCAATGACCGCACCAATTTCACCCGTTTTGATGTCTACATTGATATTGATTTTCGCTAAATCTTCTTTTACTTTTTCAGCCATCGTTGTCCATGAAAGACCCTCTGATTCGAAGTTCGCAGCTGTTAAAGGAATCGTGAAGCCTTGTTCATATCCAGCTTCTTTCATTAATTCTTTTGCTTTATCAATGTTTTGATAGTTCGCTGGTCTTGATTTGGCACCAACAAAACCTTTTTGAACAAATGATTCAGGAAGGAGTGCACCATCGCCTGCTAATTGTTGGAATCCTTTGTAGTCAAGTGCATAACGAACAGCTTGTTGAACAAGTGGATTCGAGAGTTCTTTCCCAATACTTGCTTTGTCGTTCATCATTAAAAATGAAATCGTTGAAGTTGGAGAAGAAACCACTTTTGCAATTCCACCTGATTTAATGGTTTTGACTTGGTCAGGACCAACGCTAAGCGCTACGTCAATTTCACCATTTTCAAGTGCTTGAATTTGTGTATTTGGGTCTGGCATTTCTTTGATAATGATCTTACTTGCATTCACAGTGCCCTTATAATTTGGATTCTTTTCAAGGACCATTTCCGTATTTCTTGTCCATTTTTTCAACACATACGGACCACTTCCAGCAGACGCACCGTCAAGGTAAGTTGACGCTTTGTCAGTCGTGCTTGCATCAGCGGCATCTGTTCCACCGTTTTCTTTGACAACTTTACTATCCACTACTGCAAAAGCATTTCCTGTGATTTTTGACAAGAATGACGCATCTTTTTCTGTTAGCGTCACAACCACTGTGTGGTCATCTTTTGCTTCGACTTTTGACACACCAGCCGTTAAAGCTGACGCATTGTCTTTGATATTTTTTGTGCGATTGAAACTAAACACAACATCATTTGCTGTGATTGGGTTACCACTTGCAAACTTACGTCCTTCATTCAGATTAAATGTATAAACAAGTCCTGAATCATCGACTGTATATGATTTTGCAAGAGCTGGTTTTGGTGTAAGGTCTGAACCTTCTAACATGTATAAGTTCTCATACGTTGCATAGAAATAGAAGTTTGCATACACTTCGTACGCACGAGCAGGATCCATTGTTTTCCAGTCAGATGCGACACCCACAACAATGGTATCGGCATAAGATGATGAGGTGCTCGTTTCTTTCTTCCCACAAGCGAAAAGTGAGAACGCCATCAGCGTAACCAAGGCGAGTAAACTGAATTTTTTCATCTCGTAAAACCCCTTTTTCTCTAAAATTTATAGCATCACTTTGTCGTCAAATGACACGCTGCAAAGTGGTTACTACCTGTTTGGATGAATGCTGGTGCGACTGTTTTACACTGTTCCATCGCAGCATGACATCTGGTGTGGAACCGACAACCAGCTGGAGGATTCGATGGGCTAGGTACATCCCCTGTGAGAATGATTTTCTCTCGTACATCCCCGTTTGGATCAGGAATAGAAGAGAGGAGTGCCTTTGTATACGGATGTTGTGTGTTGCCATACAACTCATCGCGTGAAGCGAGTTCAACCATATTCCCCAAATACATGACGGCAACCCGATTACTTAAATGGTGAACGACGCTTAAATCATGTGAGATAAAAAGATAGGTAAGATTCAATTGTTTCTGCAAGTCTTCTAATAAGTTAATGACTTGCGCTTGAATCGACACATCAAGTGCTGAGACGGGTTCGTCACAGATTAATAGTTCTGGTTCGAGCGCTAATGCCCGCGCAATACCAACCCGTTGTTTTTGACCACCGGATAGTTCGTGAGGATAACGACCCAAAAAGCGACTTGGTAGGCCAACCATTTCCATCAGTTCGTTGATTTTTGCTTCACCGTTCCCCATTTTGTGAATCTTGAACGGTTCAGATAAAATTTGTTTGAGGGTTCGGCGTGGATTCAAGCAAGCAGAAGGATCTTGAAAGATCAGTTGCGCTTTTTTCGCGAATTCTTTTTTTGACAGATTCGTGATATCCTCGCCATTAAACAGAATGGTTGAACCAGGGTCGGCTGGATAAAGACCAAGTAGTGTTTTGCCTAACGTACTCTTGCCACAGCCACTTTCCCCAACAAGACTAAACGTTTCGCCTCTTTGGATTGAAAATGACACATCATCAACAGCTGTCAGAACACCTTTTTTGCCATTCGGTTGTTTGATTTGAAACGTTTTTGTTAAGTGCGAAACATCTAAAATTGTGTCAGGTGATGACGGATTTGAAACCAAATCGAGTCGGCTAGATTCAGTTCGTGACATGTTGATCACCTACCTTTTTGGCCTCATCATAAAGGAAACATCTCACTTCGCGACCATCATCTTGGGTAAATAATGGCGGTGCTTCGTTTTTGCATCTTTCAACTGCGAATTGACAACGAGGATGAAAGCTACATCCACTTGGCATGTTCAGAGCATCTGGCACGGTGCCTTCAATTGCCTCGAGTCTGTCTACCTTATGAGAAATTTTCGGGATTGCATTCAGTAATCCTTTCGTATAAGGATGAAGTGGCTCTGAAAAAACAGCTGCCGTTGGGCTTTTCTCAACAATTTGACCAGTATACATGACGACGACTTGGTCACACATTTCTTTCACAACACCCAAATCATGCGTAATCAGGATCATGCTCATGTCCCGTTTTTTCATGAGACGATTCATTAAATCCAGTATTTGCGCTTGAATCGTTACGTCTAGAGCAGTGGTCGGTTCATCCGCAATTAATAGTTTGGGTTCACAAGCAAGTGCGATCGCAATCATAATTCGTTGGCGCATCCCACCAGACATTTGGTGCGGGTATTCATGAAATCGTTGTTCCGGAGAAGGAATGCCTACCATTCTGAGTAATTCGATGGCGATTTGTTTCGCTTCGTTTTTGCTAACTTTTTGATGAAGTAAGATTGGTTCCATGATTTGCTTTCCACAAGTATGGAGGGGGTTCAATGACGTCATCGGTTCTTGAAAAATCATCGACACAGATTTGCCTCTCATTTTTCGCATGTCTTCAGGCGAAGAAGTTAACAAATCGACGTCTTCGAACTGTATTTTTCCAGTGATATCAGAAACAGCGTTTTGCAATAGACCCATAATGGCAAGAGATGTAACGCTTTTTCCGCTTCCACTTTCGCCGACAATTCCGAGCGAATGTCCTTGTTCAATGTCGAAACTTAACCCCGCAACTGCTTGGACAACTCCTTGGCGAGACTTGAATTTAATCGACAAATCTTCCACTTTCAGTAATGTCATAAGCCTCACCCCTTTTCCTATTTAATTGACAATAACGCGTAATTTTTTCTAATTTTGTATAAAATTGCGATTTTTCTTATTATTCTAAACTACGTGTCAAAATATGTCTAGGTACTTTGGAGAATTCGATTCGAAAGAATGAAAGGTTTAATAAACATGGCTTTTGAACGGTTCTCCTTGTGTACTACTTCTACCGGCCAGAAATCACAGGGTTTCTACTTACTTCCCTATCTTTTTCTGTACCTCTTCATCAGTAAATGGATTGATGTATTCCATCATGCTCAACTGTTCTGCCACTATATCATCTTGCAATTGATTTTCAACTATCGCATGCGTTTAGTTACATAAGAAATCATATTTTAGTACTAAAAATATAAAAAAACTTTTTTGATGCTTCCTCTAATTTTCTAAGAAAAAAGTTCATTACATCGTTCATCACCTTCCAATAATGAGTCTACATATAAATAAAAACCACCATTGTATAAGTGGTTTATTCTTAATCTATTCCTCCAAAAAATCTACTTTCCTTTAAATTGAAAAACCACCTTCAAAAAGGTGGTCCTAAATATACTTCCGATGAATATTCTTCCCATCATAACTAAACAACACAGATTTATTCTCAATATTCGTCTCTAAATGTACCCCTCTACCCCACAACTGATGAATGTAAGGCATGACCTTCTCAACATACTTCACATCAAGTTCCATATGTTCATAAGAATGCTTTAAATAAAGCTCCCCATTTTTTAAATAATCCCCTTCTTGGACAACTATATAAGGAAATCCGCCATTTACACGACTAACCACAAGTTGATCTCGTACATTTTCCCATGCCTTATCCGTAACTTTATATTCCTTACCTTGTCGCTGGAATAAATACATATCTTCACGCATGACAAGATCTTTAGTTAAGTAGTTTCGAATAAATGAACTATCAGACTCTAACTCTCGTACTTCAAACATTTTTTCTCTTCCGCTTCCAGGTTTAACACCTAACTCACGCATTTCTTTTGTTGGATGATTGTATCGTTCTTCTATATCTTCAAACATTCTTAGTCCTAAATAATACGGGTTAATGCTTGTTTTTGATGGCTGAACTACTCCTGCATTAAGCTTTGCGTATTCAATTGCTTCATTTGAATCAAGATTTAGTTCACGCATAATTCTTATATGCCAATAACTTGCCCAGCCTTCATTCATAATCTTCGTTTCAAACCACCACCATAAATAGACCATTTCTCCTGAAAAATATAATTTTAAATAACTAAAAAAATAGATGCCAATAAAGAAAGCGAAGAATGCCTTCTAACAATTTAAAATTATTCAAATCCTCTTTTGGTCTTAATTTCCCTTACTTCCATTTCCTCTTTGTTACCAAGAAAGAAAAAAACCCTCAACGCCAATAGCGTCAAGGGTTGATTTGATTAATATACTGACATGTATTGATCTCTTTCCCAAGGGTGAACTTGAGTACGGAAGATGTCCCATTCGATTTCTTTTGCTTCTACAAAGTGTTCGAATAAGTGTGATCCTAGAGCACCAACGATTACTTCGTCAGTTTTTAATAGATCTAATGCAGCTGCTAAAGTTGCTGGTAAATCGATGATTCCAACTTCTTCACGCTCTTCTTTAGACATAACGTAAATGTTACGGTCTACTGGAGCTGGAGCTTCTAATTTATTTTTGATTCCGTCTAAACCTGCTGCTAATAATACTGATAACGCTAAGTATGGGTTTGCAGCCGGGTCAACTGAACGTACTTCTACACGTGTGCTTAAGCCACGAGATGCAGGAATACGAATTAGTGGACTACGGTTTCTTGCAGACCATGCAACGTAACATGGAGCTTCATAGCCAGGTACTAAACGTTTGTATGAGTTTACAGTTGGGTTTGTAACAGCTGTAAAGTTTGGAGCATGTTTTAAGATCCCTGCGATGAAGTGGCGTGCAGTTTCACTTAAACCTAATTCACCAGTCTCATCGTAGAATGCGTTTTTACCATTTGTAAATAATGATAAGTTACAGTGCATACCTGAACCGTTTACACCAAATAATGGTTTTGGCATGAATGTAGCGTGTAAACCGTGTTTACGAGCGATTGTTTTTACAACTAATTTAAATGTTTGAATGTCATCACAAGCTTTGATTGCACCAGCATATTTGAAATCAATTTCATGTTGCCCTGGAGCTACTTCGTGGTGAGATGCTTCGATTTCAAAGCCCATTTCTTCAAGTTCAAGAACGATATCACGACGGCAGTTTTCACCTAAATCAGTTGGTGCTAAGTCGAAGTAACCACCTTTATCATTTAACTCAAGAGTTGGTTCACCTTTTTCATCTAATTTAAATAAGAAGAATTCTGGCTCAGGCCCTAAGTTGAAATCTGTGAAGCCTAGAGCTTCCATTTCTTTTAACATACGTTTTAAGTTATTACGAGGATCTCCTTCAAATGGAGTGCCATCTGCATTGTAAATATCACAGATTAAACGAGCTACTTTTCCTTTTTCAGCAGTCCATGGGAATACTACCCAAGTGTCTAAATCAGGAAATAAATACATATCTGATTCTTCGATACGAACGAATCCTTCGATTGAAGAACCGTCAAACATCATTTTATTGTCTAAAGCTTTTTCAAGCTGACTTACTGGAATTTCAACGTTTTTGATAATCCCTAGTAAATCCGTAAATTGTAGACGTATGTACTTAACGTTTTGTTCTTTTGAAATACGGAAAATATCTTCTTTTGTAAACTTAGCCATTATAAAAGTTCCCCTTTCGTATGCAACAAACAAAATTAGTCTAACACACTTTAAAATAGAAAAGTAGAGATATCCTACTTCCACTTTTCTATTTTTTTATTTTAAGTTTAGTGATTAGCAGTTTAAATATGTTTCTTTTTCCCATTCTGATACACGTAATCGATAAGCATCCCATTCCTCTTTTTTGTTTTGAAGGAATGAATAAAATACGTGTTTCCCTAATACCTGCTGCAGGAATTCACTGTTTTCAAGTTCTGTAACTGCTTCAAGTAAGCTTCCAGGCAATGTTTCAATGCCTTCTGCTTTTCTAGTTACGTCATCCATCAAATACAGGTTTTCACTACGTTCGACTGGAGGTGTTAATTTTCTTTCAATACCATCCAAGCCAGCTGATAATAAAACAGCTAAAGCTAGATAAGGATTTGCAGATGGGTCTGGATTTCGCACTTCGATTCTTGTACCTGCACCTCTAGCAGCAGGTATGCGAATTGTACATGTACGATTACTTTGTGACCAAGCTACATAAACTGGTGCTTCATAGCCTGGAACTAAACGTTTATATGAATTAACTGTTGGATTTGTAACTGAAGCATTTGCACGAGCATGTGTTAATACACCGGCAATAAATTGTCGTGCTGTTTCAGATAATCCAATTGAATCATGCTGATCATAAAAGGCATTACCATTATCATTTCCTAGACTCATATGACAATGCATACCTGAGCCATTTTCTCCAAAAATTGGTTTTGGCATGAATGTAGCAACTAAACCATTTTTTTCAGCAATTGTTTTAACTGTATATTTAAATAATTGAATATTATCAGCTGTTTGTAATCCTGGTGCGTATTTCCAATCAATCTCATGTTGACCGATTGCAACTTCGTGATGTAAAGCCTCAACTTCTAAACCTAAAGCCTGAAGTGCTTTCGTAATTTCACGTCGTATTGTAACTGTTTTATCTAGGGGGGCTACATCAAAATATCCACCATTGTCATTTGGAACTAACTGATTTCCTTCCTTATTAAATAAGAAGAATTCAGGTTCAGGTCCCACATTAAAGGAAGTAAATCCCTTGTCAGTCGCTTTTTCAATTGCTCGTTTAAGCACATTTCTTGGATCACCTTCAAAAGGTGTACCATTCGGATAATAAACATCGCAAATGAAGAGTCCAACTTTTTCGTTAGTGTCGACTTTCCAAGTATTCAAATCTGGGAAAAGCATCATATCACTTGCTTCAATTTTTGTGAATCCGTTAATACTAGAGCCATCAAACATAGTTTCATTATTAAGTATTTTTTCAATTTGTGTGATTGGTAGTTCTAAATGTTTGAATACCCCTTCTACATCTGTGAAAAATAACTGTACAAATTCAAGACTGTGTTCTTCAGCACTATTTAAAATCATTTCCTTTTTCATTTATATTTCCCCCCATATAAATATAAAAGCTAGAATAATCCGGACTTAATCAATAACTTAATGAAAGAATCGAGACATATCTCCTTGTCGTAAAGAAGTTCTACCTAATTTACCATTTTGATATAACTCTTGACGAAGCATTTTTCGAAGCTGTTCATCTGATATTGATTTTTCAACAATGACTTGTTGAACCACTGTTTCTTTGGATTTTTCTGATGATTTTAAATTGAGTACTTCTTTAATTCCTGCTAAATTTAAGCCTTGTTCTATAAAAGTTTTTATCTCTAATAATCGATCGACATCATTGAAAGAAAATAATCTACGATTACCTTCAGTACGAGCTGGGCGAATTAAATCATGCTCTTCATAATATCGAATTTGTCTTGCAGATAATTCAGTTAACGAAATGACTATTCCGATTGGGAAAAGTGGCGTTGAGCGTCTTACTTGATCATTCATAGCAATGCTCCTTTCGTTCATCTATAAGTATTTTATTTCATGTTAGATAATCTGTCAATACGATGTTAGAAAATCTAACATGAAAATATTTGTTTTTTATTCTATGCAATATTAGTTAAAATTCTACTATTTTATTTAAAAAAAATAATCTCCATTAGTTTGGAGATTATAAAGGTTTGTATTCAAATATTATGTTATTTGACTAGTCCTTCGATTTGACAATTTATCATTCACCGCTAATCCGAATTCGGTCAGTCTGAAAGCTAATTCTTAATTTTTTTGGCTAACAAAATTGCAATTAATAATAAAATACCTTTAATAATATCTTGCGCATAGTATGGTACGTTTAACATCGTGAATCCGTTTAAAAGGATCCCCATTAAGCACGCACCTAAAAATGTTCCGATTATATTTGGTTTCCCTTTTCCAAACATAGCGATTCCTATATATGCCGCAGTAATACTATCCATTAATAATGGTGTACCTGCTGAAACTTGCCCTGTACCCACTCGACTAGCAAGTAAAATCCCTCCAAGTGATGCAAAAAGCCCACTAATAATATAGGCATAAACTCGATACTTATTTACTGGTATTGCTGATAAGTGTGCAGCAGTTTTATTTCCTCCAATAAAGAAGAATACTCTACCCCAAGTAGTCTTTTCTAAAAATAAGTGTGTAATTAATATACAAATTATCATTATTATGACTGCAACTGGGATATTAAAAAATGAACCTTGCCCAAGATATAAAAACGAAGGAATAAAATGACCTGTAGTTGCTTCATTATTAATTGTCATTCCTTCATAGATCGAGGAACCCTTTGTTAAGGTTAAATGTAAACCATTTACAACAAACATCATAGCAAGAGTAACTAATAAGTCCGGTAATTTCCCTTTCGTTATAAACAGACCGTTTAATAATCCAACTATTAAACCAAAAACAATTGGAATTAAAAGTGTAATTAATAGCTCTTGTCTAAAAACAATTAAACAATAAGCTGCTGTAACCGTACTTAAACTCGCGGTTGATCCAACTGATAAATCTAAACCATCAATGATTAAACTAAACGTAACTCCAATCGCCAGTAATGTTACGATGGAAATCGATCTTAAAATATCAGAAATATTACTATAAGATAAGAAGGAATTCGATGTCATTGAAAAAAATGCAATAACGACTAGAAGTAGCAATACCGCTCCAAAATCCAAAAATAATCTTTTACCTTGTGTTTGTGCCCATTGTGTCATTGTATACCCTCCAATAACTCACCTTGTATAATTGTATATATTTTGTCTCCTATCACATTAGCTTCTTCAATATCATTCGTGAAATAAATAACACAACCACCGTTAGCACAAAATTCATCAATGTATTGGAAAATATGTTGTTTAGCATAAATATCAACACCTTTTAGTGGTTCATCTAATATAAGACACTTCAAATTCGGTGAGATCCATTTTGCTATACTTACTTTTTGCTGATTTCCTCCACTAAGATGTAAAATTTCTTTTTCAGTGTCCTTTGGAAAAATACTTAAAGTATTGATTAAGAATTGAGAACTCTCAATTTCGAGATTTTTGTTTATCCAACCTCTTTTGTTGAACGAGATATTCTCTCTAATCGAGTGATTTAGAAATAACCCTTCTTTTCTTCGATCCTCTGGTACAAATGCAATTCCTTTTTTATATGCATGCTGAGGAGACTTGATCAAAAATGAGTTTCTTCCTATTATTAATTCATATTGGCTTCGATTGCCCCATATTGTTTTTGCTAAACTCGTTTTCTTATTTCCATTTGCACCATAAATGGCAATTACTTCATTTTTATTTATTTCTATATTAATAGAAGGTTTCGTTTCACTTAATCGGATATTACGAAACTGAAAAGCTGGTTCATTGCACTCTTTTATTGTTTTTTTAAATGTAAATTTACCAGAAGACATTTGTCCAATTATTTCTTCAACAGATAATGTCGATGAGATACCTTGATACACGATTTCTCCACTTCTTAATACTGTTAATTCATCAGTAAATTTAATAAGTTCATCAATTGAGTGTAAAATGACGACAATACCTTTCCCCATTTTTTTCAAATTATGTAAGAATGAGAAAAATTGCTCTTTTTCAGTATTTCCTAGGGAAGAAGTGGGCTCATCAAATAGGAAATAGGATGCATCATTTAGTAGTGCTTTTGCAATTAAAATAAATTGTTTTTCATAAATTGAACAATCACTTACTTGTTTGTAATATGGTAGATTCAAATTCCATTTTGAAAGTCGATTTTGAACAAATTCAACACTTTTCTTTTTTGAGAAGAAGAATTTCTTAATTTCTCTATTCAAAGCAATTATTAAATTTTCAATTACAGTTAATCCTTGCACAAGTCCCTCATCAACTTCTTGAGGGACATATGCTATTGTTGAATTTTCACTTACTTTACACTTACCATTTGTTGGTTGAATTCTATTAGCTAGAATCTTCATTAACGTACTTTTACCTGCACCATTTAAACCAGCCATACCGTCTATTTTTCCAGGTTTGACTGTAAAATTAATATCATTTAGTACCTCTGATTCTCCATAACTAAAAAATACAGATTCTAGTTTAATAGTCATCTTTAGTTCCCCTTATCTAATTTCTCCATCCATGGTGAAGTTGCAGCTTGTGAAGGTATCCAGTTATTACTATATTTTCTTAGATCACTAACTTTAATTGGAGTATTTGGAAGCTCCTCTTTCTCTATTAATTTAGGTTCTAAAGAATAAATATCTGGCGTTTCTTCTCCAGCTATTTTTTGATATAGGAATCTAGATTGAACTTCTCCAATCTCTCCCGGATCACTTGCAGCTGAAGTAACCCACGGTGAATTTTTTTCCTGAATTAATTGAAGATCTTCATCACTTAAATCAATTCCGTAAACTTTTACTTCATTACGTCCAGCTTGTTGAATTGCTTTTGTAGCTCCTTTTGCAAACTCATCCCAAGTTGCAAAAATAGCATCAAGCTGACCTTTAGGATATTTCTTTAATAAAGCTTCTACCTGAGCTTGTGTATCAAGCATCGTATTACTACTTGCTTTTCCGAATCTGGCAACCTCTTTTATATTCGGATAACGTTTATAAAATGCATCAAGAATAACTTTTCTGCGCTCCATCGGTGTAAAACCACCTACCCAAATTGTTGCGATATTCCCTTTTCCGTTTAATCCTTCTGCTAAACTCTTTAAACTTTTCCATGCTAAACTGTAGTCATCTTGGTCAATTACTGTAACACCAGGAATATTTAAATCACTATCAAAAGAAACAACTGGAATGCCTGCAGCTAACGCTTTTTTCACACCTTTTTCTAATGTTTCTTTTCGCCCATGATCGATTAAAATTCCATTAACCTTAGAATTGACGGCTGTATCTAAATTGGAGGCCATCTTTGCTAAATCATTATCAGCATTATATACTTGTACTTCTCCGCCAAATTTCCCAACTTGTTTTTTTACGCCATCGATATATTGTGATGAAAAAGTTCCAATTGAAAACTCCATAATTAAAGCAATTTTTGTTTTCTTTTTTATTGCTTCAGGAATTTCAGCATTGCTACTTGCGGATACTTTCTTTACTTCAGTACTAGCATTTTCAGATTTTTTGGTTGAAACAACATTTTGTTCATTTGCACAAGCTGTTAATAATACTGATGCGATTGATAGTGTTGCAATAATTTTTTTCATTACTCTTGCTCCCAACTTTTAAACGTTTCTTTATAATCGCTAGAAACAATTCCTTTTTCTGTAATAATCGCCGTTATTAATTCATTCGGCGTTACGTCAAACGCTGGGTTTAGTACATCGATTCCTTCTGGGGCAATTTGAACATTTCCGATATGCGTTACTTCAGTACGATCGCGTTGTTCAATTACAATTTCATTCCCTGTATCGATTGATAAATCGATTGTTGATAAAGGAGCAGCTACATAAAATGGAATTTGGTAAAAGTTAGCTAAAATCGCTAATTGTAATGTTCCAATTTTATTTGCAGTGTCTCCATTAGCAGTAATGCGATCGGCACCAACAATAACTGCATCTACTTTTTTATTTTGTAATAAGTAGCCGACCATATTATCAGTTAATAATGTAACTGGGATACCACTTTGGTTCAATTCCCAAGATGTCAGTCTAGCACCTTGGAATACTGGTCTAGTTTCTGTTGCATAAGCCGAAATTTCCCAGCCTTTTTCTTTTGCTAAGTGAAGTGGAGCTAAAGCTGTTCCGTATCGACTTGTCGCAATACTCCCTGCGTTGCAATGAGTTAATACTGCTGCGCCGTCATGTAATAATGTTAAAGCGTTTTCACCGATTTCCTTGCAAGTTGCCTCATCTGCTACATGTAATTTAATTGCTTCTTCCATGATGATTAATTTAGCTTCGGATACAGTCGCTGCTTCTTTACTAGAGCTAATTAGTTTTTCAACAGCCCAGGCTAAATTTACTGCAGTTGGTCTAGCACTAATTAGTTCATCCGCTAATAATCTTGCTTGTTGATGAAATTCATGAATTTGGTCAGTTTCTATTTCTCGCACACCTAAATAAAGTCCATATGCAGCTGCTAAACCTATTGCTGGTGCTCCTCTTACTTGTAATTTTACGATTGCTTCACGTACATCTAATAATGTCGTTGCATCAAAATAGTGTATTTCCGTTGGTAGTTTAGTTTGGTCTAAAATTTTTAAACTTTCACCGTTCCATTGTAATGATTCAGGTATTTGCTGTAATGTAGTCATCGATTATTACTCCAATCCAATAAGTAAATTTCCAATATTTCTAATAGTAAATCTATTTTTTATACAATAAACTCCGAATTTTAAGACTTTTTTCTTTGCTTCAATTTTTTGATTATGTTCTAGTGAATCAATATCTTCAACGTGAGCAAGACCGATACTTCTTCGGATTAATTCACATCCAATAACCCCAATTGCATCCACCCAATAACCTTCTAATTTTTCTTTAATTAGAGCTTTTTGGTTAAATGGTCTAACACTATGCTCTTCCCATAGTCGAATAAATGATTCATTAAACACTTTTTCAATGTTTAAAATGTGTTCAATAATTTCGTCTTTTAGTTCAGTACGGCTGAAAAGTTGAAAAAGTAAATTTGCTTGAATTTGCCCTAAATCAAATCCGATTGGTCCGACAAATGCAAATTCCGGGTCAATTACTTTTGTTTCTGTTTCAGATACGAAAATGCTTCCCGTATGTAAATCACCATGTAATAAAGCTTCTTTTTTCGATAAGAAATCTAATTTTAGTTTCGCAACTTCAATTTGTAGATCTGCATCATTCCATAGTTCTTGAATTTCTTCTGTTAATTCTTCTTCAAAGCTATTTGTTTCACTGTTAAAAAATGGATCTGTATAAACAAGATTTTCTGTTATATCACATAAGTCCGGATTATTAAAAAGATACTCTAGCTCTTTTTTCTTAGCTGGTGTAGTTCCGAAATCTGAAGTGAAAAATAATGACTTTGCTAAAAATTCACCGATATGTTCAGCTAAAAACGGATAGCTTTTTTTCTCAATGAAACCTTTTCGTAAAATTTGTAAGTGTGAAAGATCCTCCATTACAGTTACAGCTTGATCTTCGTCATGTTCTAAAATTTTTGGTGCATGTAACGGGATTAACTCATTGTATATTTTTGTCGCATTACTCTCGATCGTAGCTCGCTTTAATGTAAGTGGCCAGCTTTCACCAACAACTTTTGCGTATGGTAGTGCCTGTTTTATAATTAACCCTTTCTTGCTTCCTACTGGATTAACTTTAAACACTAAATTTAAATTCCCATCCCCAATTTCTATACATTCACATAGTTCATTTTTAAAATAGCCAAGTTTTTGTAAATAAGTAATTGCAGTTGCTTCTGTTAAAGGTCTATATTCTTTTCGTTCAATGACAGTCACTAAATTCATCCCCCTTGAATTTTGCAAAATAAAAAGCCTCTTTTCCGAGACGAAAAGAGGCAATACTAATTGGCTTTCGTCTCTTATCTACCAGAAAATTTCTTTTCTGTTGGAATTAGCACCGTGCCTTACTGAGCATTTAAGCTCAGGCGTAAACAATACGCCCCATTTCACAATGGTATTACGGTCGGTTGCTGGGCATCGTCGGGCCAAATCCCTCCGCCTACTCGAAATAAGAGTTCGCATATTTGATTTTATAATCGTATTTTAGTTTATAGATTTTTAAATTGTCAATTACTTTTTTAAAACTTTTTGTAAATATCTTCTTTTCTGTCTTCAAAAATAGGGATTGTACCGCGTATTTCATCGACTTTTTTCGGATCAATTTCCCCAAAAACGATTTCTTCATTCGTGCTACCTTTGGTTACTACTTCTCCCCAAGGGTCAATAATCATTGATCCTCCACCAAATGTATTCGCTAAATCTTTTCCTACTCGATTACATGCAACAACATAACACTGATTTTCGATTGCTCTGG
>Ga0209795_10001352_pt1 | contig 15538 bp, 13 predicted proteins | sample AgamicOrMarz_FD_187166 | JGI IMG/M metagenome (GOLD analysis project Ga0209795, IMG submission 187166) | Agave microbial communities from Guanajuato, Mexico - Or.Ma.rz (SPAdes) (version 2) | ecosystem: Host-associated > Plants > Phyllosphere > Phylloplane/Leaf | place: Guanajuato, Mexico...
GTGCGTCCCGACTTGTCGAGCAGCACGAATGGCAAGTCCGGCAGTTGCCATTCCTGCGACGGCACCGCCGGATCACGCGGCGGCAATAAGACGATCAGCGTGCTCAAAGGCCACTCTCTTTGGGAAAGGCGTTATTCATAGTTGGTCTTGCACCCGCACGATACGCGTAGTGTGAGTCAAAGCGTCGCGATAGACGAGCGTCGTGCGATCCACCTCGGCGCGCTCGTGCTGCACGCGCCCGTGAATCAGGAAGTAGTTCGTATTGACGTCGTACTGGTTCGGATCGACCGAGACGATCTGCGCACCCGCGCCGCGCAAAGCAAGCTGCACGTCGCCGGCATTATGGAAAAACACTGTCTGCCGGCGCGCGACGAATGCTTGCGCGGACGACAGACTCATGCCCGGCACAATCGCGGCGATGACCTCCGCGGAGGCCGTGTTCATGTTGACCGCGGACACCGTAGGCAGCACGGTGACGAAGGGCCGCAAGCGCGCGACCATCTCCGGCGTGTAGCCGGGAATGTCGAGCAGCGAGTCGACGCTGGTCATTTGCAACGGCGCGTGCGCCGCGCTGTCGTCGCCGTCTTCGATACCGGGCTTGTCGGTAAAGCCGCCGCCCGTTGCGCCGCCTTGAATGGGCGCCGTCGCTGTCGTGCCGGACGTCGACGTGACAGTCTGAAAACGCGTTGCCGACTGTGCGAGGCTCGCACGCACCTGCACCGCGGTGTTCTTGGCGAGCTGGCCGCTCAAGCCGAGCGACACGAGCAGACGCTGGTATGCGCCGATCTGCTCCGTGTCCAGTTGCATGACCCCGGGCGCGGGACTCGCAACCAGGTTGCGAAGATTGAACTTGGCCTGAGCGTCTTCAATGGATCCCGACAGGTAGGTGGCGGCGCCCTGCTGAGCGCGGACCTCGCCGATCTGGCCGAGGAAATCGGAGAGCCTCGTCTTTGCGATCGGCACGCCCCATACGCCGCCCAGATACGTGATGCCTGCGGAGGTATCGCCTTCAGAGCGAAGAATCAGACGCGTCCAGTCGAGCGCACCGCGCGAGACCCATTGGGCCTGCGCGAGCAGGCGCTGATTCTCGATTCGGCGAACCTGGACCTGCTGGCGCCACAGCATGCCGGAGACCAGAATCGCCGACAGCGCCACTACCAGCAACGCGCTGATAATGGCCGCGCCGCGCTGCTGTGCACGTTGTCGTGCACGTCCGCGGCCGACCTGTCCGCCTCGCTTCGTCCGATGTTGCGCCAAGTCACGCGAGCCATCGATCGAGGCTGAACAAACGGCAGAACGTCGCGTATGAAGCGAGGAGAATCTCATGTCATTCCCCAATCAGAAAAACGCGAGTGATGGGCCGCGCGAGCGACTTCGCGCCCACGCTCACTTCAAGTCCGGTCACCGAACGCGGCAACGGCGCATTGCCGAGCTGCGGCACCTTCAGGTTATTGTCGGCCTCCGTGATCGCGCCCTGCACGTCTTTCATCTGCGTCGTCCAGCCGACTCTCGGCACGTAGAGGCGCGCGGAAATCGCGCCGACGCCGCCCATCAAAGGCAAGCCGGTCCAACCTTCGCTTTCGCCGCCGCGCAGCGCCGAGCGCAGATCGCCGACGCTCGCAAGCGGCGGCGACGCATAGCGAATCACGCGTCCTTCGGTGACGCGGTAACGCACGACCTGCAAACGCGGCGCGGAGCCCGGCAAGGTCAATTGCCGCACGATCTGCAAGCCGCCGCCCGCGAGCGAGACCGCGGGTTGGCCGGATTCGTCGTCCGAGGCGGCCTGACGTGCGTCGATACGCATCTGGTCGAACAGCTGCGCGAAGACCCGCTCGTCTTCCATTGCATTCGTGATGGTCTGCCGGCCGCGAATGATCTGGTCGAGCCCACGCCACGACAACACCGCGATCACCGCCATGATCGCAATCGCGACCAGCAGCTCGATCAGCGTGAAGCCATGCGCGCCCGCACGGCGGCGGCGCTCAGAGCGAACGGTTGTTTTCATTCGCGACCACCGTGACCATCTGAGCGAGGTTGCCGGAACGCCCAGGCATCGTCACCATGACTTCCACGCGACGAAACACCGGGTTCGGCGTCGACGTCACATGCTCGGTACAGATCAACTGCAGATTGCCTTGCGAACAATCGAAGCTCGTCGAGCCGACGTTCGGCCATGCATGCGTAAGACGCAATTGCGCGAGCGTGTTGTCCGCGCTCCAGCCAGCCAGGAGGCGCCGGTGAAGATCGGCTTCGCCGCTCGCGAGACTGCCTACCGCGCGCAACGATGCGGCGAGAGCCACCGCGATGATCGCGAGCGCGACGAGCACCTCGATCATCGTGAAACCGCGCTGGCGGTTAGCGGCCTTGCGCGCCGCCGTGCTGCTGCAACGACGCATGTCAGTGAACCTCGTAACGGCCGTTGCCGGTGCCGACGATCGTCGCGCGCCCCGCAGCGGAGAAGAGCGTGATGCGCACCGGCACGTCGATCGCCTCGGTGCCGAATACAACACGGCTTGCTTGCGAACTCGAACCCGGATAGTCGATCGTCACGCCGGTCACGCCGCCTTCCCACTGACGGGGCTTCAGCAGATCGTCGCGCAGCGGACGCCAGCCGTCTTCGGTACGCATGTCGAAACGAAAGCCACCGTCCAGTGGTTGCCATGCGATAGGACGCGCGCGCACCTGCGCTTCGTCGCCGGCCGACTCGAACAGCAACGCGAGACGTTGCGCTTCTTCGTTCAGATCGGTGCGCGGATTGCGCGTCATCGTCAATGCGGTCAAGGACACCAGCAAGCCTGCGATCACCAGCACCACCATCATTTCCAGCAGTGTGAAACCCGCCGCGCGTCGACGGCCGGCTCTCGCACTCATTGCGCTCATTGCGCTTTTTGCGCTCCATGCAGCCGAACGGCGGCAGTCACACGCGTGCGTAGCCGTGCCGGCCGCGGCGAGCGGCGGCTCGATCGTCACGCGTGCTTTGCTGTCGTCTATTGCCACGAGCCCACATCGGCGTCATTGCCTTCGCCGCCCGCCTTGCCGTCCGCGCCGTAGCTGAACACGTCGATCTCGCCATGCACGCCCGGATTCAGATACTGGTAGCCGTTGCCCCACGGATCGTTCGGCAGACGTTCGAGGTAGCCGCCGTCTTTCCAGTTGTTCGGCACCGGATCGGTGGCCGGCTTTTCGATCAATGCGCGCAGGCCCTGCTCCTGAGTCGGATAACGGCCGTTGTCCAGACGATAAAGCTTGAGCGCCTGCATCACGGTGCCGATGTCCTGCTTCGCGGCAACGCGCCGCGCTTCGTCCGGACGGCTCATGATTTTGGGCACGATCAACGCGGCCAGAATGCCGAGAATCGCGATCACGACCATGATTTCGATCAGCGTAAAGCCGCGTTGACGACGGCTGCGCGGACCCGCGATTGCTGTGCGGCGAGTGGTCGACAGTTGCATAGCTTGCTACCTCTTTTCAGGTGAATTTTCGACTGGGCGGGATTCGCGTCCAGCACTTTCGGTGCCATTGAACACGCCCGGCCGGTCATTTTAATGTCATGCAATCGCGGGGTTTCAACCCAACGCAATTTTCACAATAGTCCGTACAATGATGCGCATGAACGCCATCCAAATCCGCCTTCTGTCGCTTGCGCTGTTCGCCGTGTTCTGCGCGACGCTGACCTACTGGATCATCACGCTCACCACGACGTCGGGCGCACCGTTGCCCGCAGCCGCCGCGCACGCGCAGGTCTCGACCGACCAGGCCGCCACGCTGTTCGGCGGCCAGCTCACGCGCACCGCGAACCAGGACGTGCATCTGTTCGGCATTCTTGCTTTGCGTGAAGGCGCCGCGGCCATTGTCAGCGTGGGCGGCGAACCTCCGCGTGCGGTATCGCTCGGCAGCACACTGATGCAAGGCGCCAAACTCTCCGAAGTCCGCGCCCGTTCGATCGTTATCGACCGCAATGGCGCGCATTCCGAAGTATTCCTGCCGGCCAACGCGGCGGGTCCCACGATCTACGTCCGCTAAACGGAGCAGAGCCGGGCGACACGCACGCCGCTTCGCATCGGCCCGCAGCACGGCCGCCGCACAAAGGCGCCGCCACGCCAACCTCACGCCGCCCTCACTGCACCAGGTTGTTCAACTCGATGATCGGCAGCATCACCGCCAGCACGATCACCAGCACCACGCCGCCCATCGCCAGAATAAGCAGCGGCTCCAGCAAACTCGTCAGAAACATCGTGCGACGCTCGAGTTCGCGCGCTTCGCCGTCGGCCGCTCGGTCGAGCATGGTCGTGACGTCGCCGGTCGCTTCGCCCGAACGGATCAGGTGAACCAGCACCGGCGGAAACGTCTTCGTATTGCCGAGCGCGCGGGAGAGCGACGTGCCTTCACGAACACGCACGATGGCGTCGTCGATGTTGCCGCGCATGGCCGTATTGCTGAGCGTTTCAGCCGCGGCCTGCAGCGCGCGCAGAATCGGCACGCCGGCCGCCGTCAGAATGCCGAGCGTGCTCGCAAAACGCACCGTGTTGTAGCCGCGCACGAGTTTGCCGAGTAGCGGGGCGGTGAGCAGCCAGCGGTCGAACGCGAGGCGCGGGCCGGCTTGTCTGAGCGTCGAACGCACTGCATAAAAGAGAATCGCCACCGCGATCAGCACGGCCCACCACCAGTTCCGCACGAAACCGGACAGCGCCATCATCATGATCGTGAGGAAGGGCAGTTGCTGCTTGGTGCTTGCGAACACGTTGACGACTTGCGGCACCACGTAACTCAACAGAAACGTGACGATGCCGAACGCGATGATCGTGACAATGGTCGGGTACGTGAACGCCAGCACGATCTTTTGCTTGAGCGCGTTGCGTTGCTCGATGTAGTCGGCCAGCCGCGACAGCACGAGTCCGAGCTTGCCGGTATGTTCGCCGGCAGCAACCAGCGCGCGATAAATCTCGGGAAAGTCTTTCGGATGCTGCGTCAGCGCATTCGCGAGCGAGTGGCCGCCGAGCACTTCCGCGCGAATCGCGGCCATCAGTTCGCGAATGTAGTCGCGCTCCGATTGTTCGGTGAGCACCGAGAGCGCTTCGTCGAGCGGCAGGCCGGCAATCAGCAGACTGGCCAGCTGACGCGTGAGAATCGCCTGCTCGCGCTGCGACAACCGCCGTCCCAACGACAGACGTTGATTGCGCTCGCCGCGCGTGCGTGTGGCCGCCGGTTCGACCACAAGCGGCGTGAGTCCCTGCGAACGGAGGTTGGTGCGGGCACCGCGCGCGCTGTCGGCGTCGAGCACGCCTTTTTGCGCCTTGCCCGCCGCGTCGATCGCTTCAAAACGAAATGCCGGCATGCGCTTATGCTCCGCCCGTCACGCGGATCACTTCTTCAAGCGACGTCAGCCCCGAAGCGAGCCAACGCTCCGCGTCCTCGCGCAGCGTGAGCATGCCTTGCGCGCGGCCTGCCGCGAGGATGTCCGCGTCGGACGCATTGCGGTGAATCAGTGTGCGGATCTCGTCGTCGATCAGCAGCAGTTCATACACGCCGCGGCGGCCTGCATAACCGGACTGGCCGCATTTGTCGCAACCGACCGGATGCCAATGCACGCGGCCGTCTTCTTCGACGCGCTTTTCGCGGCACACCGGACACAAACGCCGCACGAGCCGCTGCGCCAGCACACCTAGCAACGACGACGCGAGCAGATACGGCTCGACACCCATGTCGGTCAAACGCGTGACGGCGGATGCGGCGTCGTTGGTATGCAGCGTAGCCAGCACGAGGTGGCCGGTGAGCGAAGCCTGCACCGCGATCTGCGCAGTTTCGAGGTCGCGGATTTCACCGATCATGATGATGTCCGGATCCTGACGCAGAATCGAGCGCAGCGCGCGCGCGAAGTTCATGCCGATCCGCTCGTTCACCTGGGTCTGGCCGATGCCTGCCAGGTCGTATTCGATCGGGTCTTCCACCGTCATGATGTTGGTGGTCGCCGTTTCGAGCCGCGACATCGACGCGTATAGCGTGGTCGTCTTGCCCGAGCCGGTCGGGCCCGTTACCAGCACGATGCCGTGCGGCCGGCCGATCAGCTTGTCGAACTTGCCGAGCGTGTCCGCGCCCATACCGAGCGCTTCGAGATTCAGGCGCGTCGCGTCCTTTTCGAGCAGACGCAGCACCGCGCGTTCGCCGTGGCCAGTCGGCAGAGTCGACACGCGCACGTCGACCGGACGCCCGCCCACGCGCAGCGTGATACGGCCGTCTTGTGGCAGACGTTTCTCGGCGATATCGAGCTGCGCCATGATCTTGATCCGCGAGATCAGCGCGCCGTGCAGCGCTTTCTTCGGACGCACGACGTCGCGCAACGTACCGTCGACGCGAAAACGCACCACCGACGACGTTTCGAACGGCTCAATGTGAATGTCCGACGCCTGCTCGCGCGCCGCCTGCGTGAGCAGCGCGTTGATCATGCGGATGATCGGTGCGTCGTCTTCGGATTCCAGCAGGTCTTCCACCTCGGGAATGTCCTGCATGAGGCGAGACAGATCCACTTCGCCTTCCACTTCACCGACCACCTGCGCCGCGCTGCCGTCCTGGCGCGCATAGGCCTGGTTGATCGCCTGCGCGAGTTCGTCGGCGGGAATACGCACCACGGACACCGCGCCGAAATTGCGCGCCACTTCGGCGAGCGCGGCTTCGCTCGTACGCTCGCTGATCCAGACTTCGAGGCTGTCGGCGTGCTGATGCGCGACCAGAATCTGGCCGCTGCGCGCGAAGCCATAGGGCACGAGCCTCGCGGCGATCGCCGACGGCGCCGCGCGCTCCGCATGGTCGGCGTGCTCTGTCATTGCCGCCGATGCAACTCCGGCGGCCCGCGACGATGCCGGCGACGTTGAGGCTGACGGCGGCATGGACGGCGTATTCACGGCTGAACTCCTGGCGATGCGGTGGACGGCGCAACCGGCACCGGGTTGCTCTGCACGGCGCCGTTCGCCGCGGGGGCGGCGGGCGCTGTGTAGGACGTGCCGTTATTCGGCTGCGGCGCGGACGAACGTGGCTGAGGCGGCTGCATCTGCTGACGGCGCATCTGGTCGAGATCGAACAGATTCAACGGCGATCCGCCCTGGCTCGGGCCGACGGGCATCGGCGGAACCACCGGGTCGTCCTTGTCCTTCATCAGGTTGTTGTCCTGCCGGTAGGCGCCCTGCACACCTTGAATATAGTCGTAACGGTTCGACGTGACAGCCTGCGCGGTGTCGCGATCGCTGATGATCACGGGGCGCAGAAACACCATCAGGTTCGTCTTGTTGCGGTTCTTCTGCTCCGACCGGAACAGCTGGCCGATCCACGGAATATCGCCAAGCAGCGGTACCTTGCTGTTGCTGACCTGGTAGTTATCCTGCATGAGACCGCCGAGAACGATGATTTCACCGTTGTCCGCGAGCACCGTCGACTGGATCGAACGCTTGGTGAACTGCGGGCCGGCCGGGTTCGTCGTCGCGTTGGTCGTGCCGTTCACGATCGCCGAGTCTTCCGTGTAGAGCTGCAGCTTGAGGATGCCGCCGTCGGTGATCTGCGGTTTGACGTGCAGCGTCAGGCCCACGTCGACGCGGTCGTACGTGTTGAAGGCCGAGCTTGCACTTCCGCTCGTCAGGTTCGAATACGAACCCGTCTGGATAGGTATGTTCGTGCCGACGACGATCTTCGCTTCTTCGTTGTCGAGCGTGATCAGGTTAGGTGTGGACAGCACGTTCGCGTCGGCGGTCTGCGAGAGCGCCTGCAGCAATGCGCCGAGACCCTGCACGCCGAAAATGTTGTGAAGCCAGCCGATGTTCAAACCCTGCTGCACGCCTTGCGTGGCCAGCGCCGTGGCGAGACCGCCTGTGGCTCCGGCCGCCGCGGCGCCCGCGGTCAGGTTGATGATGCTGTTGCTCGAACCGGTTGCGAGGTTGGTGCCCGCGAAAAGCGAATTGTTCGCGACCTGCCACTGAATGCCGAGATTACCGCTCGTGTTCGAATTCAGTTCCACGATCAGCGCTTCGATATAGACCTGCGCGCGGCGCGCGTCGAGCTGATCGATCACCGTGCGCAGATTGCGATACACAGGTTCCGACGCGGTGATGATCAGTGAGTTGGTCGCGGCGTCTGCCTGGATCATGCCGCCCGGCTGATTGTCGTCGTTCTTGTCCTTGTCGCCACCGAGCAGCCCGCCCGCAGCATTGCCGCTGTTCGAGCCATAGCCGCCCGCACCGGAGCCGCCCATCGGCGAGGACATGGAACTGCTGTTGAGCCCGCCCGACGGCAGCGGCGGAGTGCCGGAGGTGCCCGTCGAATTGTTGCCGCCGAGCCCACCGCCGGTGTTCTGATTGAACGCGTTCGCCTCGTTCGTTCCTCCCGACGAGCCGCTTTCGCCGCCTTTGCCCAGCATGCCGCGCAAGGTCTTCGCGAGCTTGGTCGCCTCGGCGTTGCGCAACGGCACGACGTGCATGTTGCCTGGCATGCTGGTGGGCGCGTCGAGTTCGCGCGCGAGCGTTCTCGCTGCGGCAAGACGCGCGCCGTTCGACGCGCGGATCAGCAGCGAGTTGGTGCGCGGGTCGGCGGTAATCGACACTTTGAGCGTCGCGTCCGTGCTGCCGATCGCGCCCGGGTCGAGCATCTTGTTCAGTTGCGCGGCAATGTCGAGCGCGTTGGCATTTTTCAGTTGCACGACCGACACCGACTGGCCGGCCGCCGTATCGACACCGGCAATGATCTGCGCGATGCGCCGCACGTTGTCCGCGTAGTCCGTCACGACAATCGTGTTGTTGGCGGGGTAAGCGGCCACCGTGTTGTTCGGCGAAATCAGCGGGCGCAGCACCGGCAACAGATTGTTGGCCGACTCGTTTTTCAGCACGAATACCTGCGTGACGACCTGGTCGCCTCGCGCAGTCGGCGCGTTGCCGACGTAGGTCGGCACGCCCTGCAATTTGGCGTCGGCTTCGGGTACGACTTTCAGTACGCCGTGGTCTTGTACCAGCGCGAAGCCTTGCATGCGCAGCGCGGATTGCAGCGTCTTCAGCGCCTGGTCCTCGGGCACCGCGTTTTCCGACACGAGATTCAACTGACCTTTGACACGCGGGTCGACGATGATCGTCTTGCCGGTCGCAGCGCCTATCGCCTTGGCCACCTGGTCGATGTCGGCGTTGACGAAGTTGAGGGTCACCTGTGCGTCCGCCGTCTGCGCAGTGATCAGTCCAGCCACCAGCAACGCCGTTGCGACGCGACGCAAAGCCATACGATTTCTTCTCATGGAATGTAATGTCGATGCCGGCAGCTCGAGCCGCCGGCGGTCATGCAGCGCGGACATGGGAGCAGAGCGCCGGTCTGTCGGTCTGCTGGCGGGCCAGGTGGGCGGAATCCCGCCCTAAAATGCTGGCCATCCAATGTCCGAAAAAAGTGAACAGTAACAGTTTTTCATGTCGGATTTGTCACAAATGGAAAGGCGCCGAGAGTTTCCTCCAGCATCCGCCCGCTTCGTCGGGACATTGAAAGGCAACCGATACGCACTAAAAACCGCGCCGGAACTTCGTGTTCCGCGCTCTTATGTCTGTTAGCCAACTTGACGGGTATCGGCCTGCCGGTATCATACGAGCCGTTCGAGCCGCCGGTTCGCTGTTGCCAACGCGGGTTTTCCCCGATGTTGCGTCAACGCCCGACCAGAGTGCGGTTTCCGGCTTCCTGCGTCTGAACAATGGCCGACGCAATGCATTACGAAGCCTTACCCTTGCGGTTTTGCCAAGTCAGCTTGACCGATGAATCGATCCCTCGTTACCGCCCTGGCAGGAATTACCTTGTTGGCATTAGCCGGGCCGGCGTGCGCCGATTGTTTCGACGAGGCAGCGAAATATCAGAAGGTCAATCCGCTGATTCTGCGCGCGATCGCGTGGCAGGAGTCGCACAATCGGCCGGACGCGCAGCACAAGAATGCGAATGGTTCGACCGACTACGGCGTCATGCAGATCAACTCGATTCACTTGCCCACGCTTGCTCAATACGGCATCTCGCAGGGCACGCTGATGGAGCCGTGCAAGAACGTCTATATCGCGGCCTGGCATCTGCGCCGTCAGATGAACAAGTACGGCAATACGTGGCAAGCAATCGGCGCGTATCACTCGGAGACGCCCTCGTTGCGCGACAAGTACGCGCAACAGATCGCCGCGATTCTGCGCAAGTGGAACCTGATGCCGGCTGCGCGCTGATCAACACGTTGATTGGTTGTGACTCGCCCTCGTAGCGGCACGCTGATTGGCCCATTGACTGCCCGTTGATCCGCCCGCAGAGCGACCCGTTCCGTAGCCGGCTGGCGGCCAACGTCCGCTTACCTCCCACGATTTGATGCACAATGCGGCTTCGTGCTGCCGCCGGCGCTCGAGCGTCGATCCCGTTTCGACGCTCACGCAGCAATGCTGCGCCCGGCAAGCCCTCCAATTTCCAGCTTTCCCGTACTGCGATGAACCAGCCGCCATTGCCCGTCACCGTGCTCTCCGGTTTTCTGGGCGCCGGCAAGACCACGCTCCTGAACCACATCCTCGCGAATCGCGCCGGCTTGCGGGTCGCCGTGATCGTCAACGATCTGGCCGCCGTCAATATCGACGCGACTCTGGTAAGAGACGCCGCCGCGCTTTCGCATAGCGAAGAGAAGCTGGTCGAACTGTCGAATGGCTGCATCTGCTGCACGCTGCGCGACGATCTGCTGGTCGAGATCAAACGCCTCGCCGCGGAAAAACGCTTCGACGCGATTCTGATCGAGTCGACGGGCGTGGCCGAGCCCATGCCGATCGCCGAAACATTCACGTTCGTCGACGACGACGGCGCGTCGCTATCCGAGGTCGCGCGGCTCGATACGATGGTGACGGTGGTCGACGCGTTCAACTTTCTGCGCGATTACGGCTCGGCGGACGCGCTTACCGAACGGGGCATTGCCGCCACCGAAGAGGACGACCGCACGCTGGTCGAGTTGCTGGTCGAGCAGATTGAATTCTGCGACGTGCTCGTGGTGAACAAGGCCGATCTGGTCAGCGCCGACGAACTCACGCGTCTGCAACGCATCCTCGCGCGAATCAACCCGCGGGCGGTGCAGGTGGTGAGCCGCTTCGGCGCCGTACCGCTCGACCAGGTGTTGAACACGGGCCGCTTTGATTTCGACGAGGCGTCGAGCACGCCTGGCTGGCTTGCGGCGCTCAACGGTCATGAACATGAGCATGAGCACGCGCGCGGGCATAGCCATCACAGTGAAGCCGACGAGTTCGGCATCGGCAACTTCGTTTATCGCGCGCGTCGTCCGTTTCATCCGGAACGCCTGTGGGCGCTGCTGCATGAGGAGTGGAAGGGCGTGTTGCGCAGCAAAGGCTTTTTCTGGCTCGCGACGCGTAACGACATCGCCGGTTCGCTGTCTCAGGCGGGCGGCGCCTGCCGGCACGGTCCCGCGGGCATGTGGTGGGCGGCCCAAGACCGCAGCGAATGGCCCGAAGCCGACGACGAACTGGCCGCTGAAATTGCCGCCGACTGGTATGGTGCGCCGGACGACCTGAGCATCGGCGACCGTCGGCAGGAGTTGGTGATGATCGGCGTGGGCATCGATCCGGCGCTGTGGTCCGCGAAATTCGACGCGTGCCTTCTTACCGACGCCGAGTACGCCTTGGGACCGCAAGGCTGGCAGCAGTTCGCCGACCCGTTCCCAGCGTGGGATTTCGACGAAGACGATCACGATCACCACGGCCATGACCATGACCATGACCACGGTCACGGCGAGATCACGCATCGCCACGACTGAGCGGCCTTTCGTATTAGCGTGAAAGCCGCGATCCGGGTCGCGGCACAGCACCGCGCCCCGTCTCGCGCAACCTTCGCCGGCGGAGCGCAGACGAAAAAAAACCCGCCGTTGGCGGGTGTCAACTGCCTGGCAGTAATCTGCTTAGCGCTTGTTGACCGCGTCTTTGAACGCCTTGCCAGCCGTGAACTTGACGGTCTTTGCGGCCGGAATCTTGATGGTTTCGCCCGTCTTCGGATTGCGACCCGTACGCGCTGCGCGCTTGCCCGAACCAAAGCTGCCGAAGCCGATCAACTGGACCGCGTCACCCTTCGACACAGACTTCTTGATCACTTCAAGCAACGTGTCCAGCGTTTCACCGGTTTGAGCCTTGCTGGCGCCCGTCTGTCCTGCGACGGCGTCGATCAGTTCCTGTTTGTTCATTAAGGTTCCTTTCTGAGTTTAGGTTGACACGAACAGCGCGAACGCGCCGATTATACGTGCGCGCGCCACGCCGTTAAGCAGCTGCGGCTCCGGAGCCCCTCCGGATCGAAAGCGCCGGACAGCAAGTGTCCGTCGGCCGTGCTGCCGCTCCTCTCGCGGCGCTTGCTATGATAGCGCAGCGCAAACCCAATCAGGACAAGGGTTTCGAAGAATTACGCGGTTTTAGAACAGATACAGCAAGGAAACGGTACTTTTTGCGTATCTGAGCACGCCGCGAGCGCCGAAACCCAGCACGGACGGGGCTTTGACGTTGGTTTTTGCCAACGCTCAGCGCGTCTTCTTCGCCGCCCGGCGAGCCGCGCGCCGGCGGTAACGTTCGACCCGCTCGTCGCGGGCGTCACTTTGCGTCACGCATGACCGATCCGCTAATCCCCGCCGTCCTCTCGTTCCGGGACAACGGCACACCGTTTTCGCCCCTCTACGACGATATCTATCACAGCGCCGTCGGCGGCCTGGAGCAGGCCGACCATGTGTTTCTGCGCGGGAATGCGCTGCCCGAACGCTGGCAAGGACGGCGCATTTTCACCGTGCTGGAAACGGGCTTTGGCATGGGCATCAACTTCCTGGTGACGTGGGCTGCGTGGCGCGCAGATCCGTCGCGTTGCGAGCGACTCCATTTCGTATCCACCGAAAAACATCCGTTCACACTCGCCGATCTGCGTCGGGCTTACGCCGCGACCATCGGCGATCCGGCGATAGCGGCACTCGCGCAATCGCTCGCTGACGAATGGCCGATGCTCGTGCCAGGCACGCATCGAATCGAGTTCGAAGATGGACGCGTGGTCCTCACACTAGTCTTCGGCGATGCTCAGCAAAGCTTGCAGACCATGCGCTTGCGCGCCGACGCGTTCTACCTGGACGGCTTTGCGCCAGCGAAAAACCCCGAACTGTGGACGCCCGCCGTCTTCAAGTCGTTGGCGCGGGTCGCGGGCGAGGGCGCGACTTTCTCGACGTACAGCAGCGCCGGCGACATCAAGCGCGCGCTAACCCAGTGCGGCTTCGAGTATCGCAAGGTCGAAGGGTTCGGCTGGAAGCGGGCCATGCTGGTCGGCCACTTCGCGCCGCGATGGCGCGTTCGCCGTCATGAACCGCCGTCGCCGGTCGGACCACTCGCGCCCGGCGAGCGGCATGCGGTCGTGATCGGTGCCGGTCTGGCGGGATGCTCGGTGATCGAGCGGCTCGCCGCTCGCGGCTGGCGCGTGACGTCGCTGGAACGGCACGCGTCGGTTGCGCAAGACGCGTCGGGCAATCCGGCCGGCGTGTTCCACCCGATGATTTCGCGCGACGACAGCGTCGCTTCGCGCGTCACACGCGCCGGCTTTCTGTATGCGCTCAGGCGCTGGGCAGCGCTCGAACGGCTCGGTTACGCGCCGTCACGCGGGGCGCCAGGCTTGCTGCAGATTGCCGAAAACGACGACGAAGCGCGCTCCATGAGCGAAGCCATCGCGGCGTTGCGCTACCCGCCGGAATTCGTCACGCCGGTTTCCGCCGCGGATGCGCAAAAGCTCGCCGGCGTGCCGCTCGTGCGGGGCGGCTGGTTGTTTCCGCAAGGCGGCTGGATCGACCCGGCATCGCTTTGTGCCGCGCAGTGTGCCGCGGCGGGCGATCTGCTCGAACGGCGCTTTGGCGTGGATGTCGGACGCGTCGAGCGTTTGGGTAGCCAGTGGAGCGTGTTCGATACCAGCGGTAAAGAGCTGGTGCGCGCGCCGGTTGTCATCGTCGCCGGCGCACACGATGCGGCTCGCATCGCCGGGTTGCAGCATGCGCCGACTCGCAGCATACGCGGGCAACTCACTTTGCTGCCCGCGGGCTCGGCGCCCTCGCTCGGGTTGCCGGTGATCGGCGACGGCTACGCGATACCGCTACCCGACGGCGTCACGCTGACGGGCGCCACATATGAACTCGACGACGCCGATACGTCGCTTCGGCCCGGCGGTCATCTGGAAAATATCGAGCGCGTTGCGCAGATGATGCCCGCGTTCGCAGATGTTGCCGCGAATGCCGATCCCGCAGCGCTCGCCGGCCGAGTCGCATTTCGCTGCGTGACGAGCGACCGCATGCCGATGATCGGCAACGTCGCCGATGAAGCGCTCGCCACGCGCGACGCCGAGCGTTTGCGCGGCGCATGGCCGCTCGATTTGCCACGCATGGAAGGCCTGTATAGCGCGTTCGCTTATGGCTCGCGTGGTCTCGTGTGGGCGGCACTTGGCGCTGAACTGATCGCCTCGCAGATAGAAGGCGAGCCTTGGCCGCTAGAGCGCGATCTCGCTGAAGACATCGACCCCGCGCGCTTTCTGTTGCGCGCATTGCGGCAGGGAAGCATCGCCGGTTAACGCTTGTCTGAGTGCGGCCGGTTATCCACCGCAAATTGTGGATAACCGCATTGTTTACCTGCGCAACTCGTGTGGAACCGTTGTGGATGTAAACGGGGTAACTCGACCGCCGTCGAAATCCGCGAAAAGTTACCCTCGTATACGCGCTGCCATCGCACACGCTGTGCTTACCGTTATGAAGTTTGCAAGACGCTGATTTACTTCGGTAAACATCGGTTATCCACAGAATCCTGTGCAGCTTGTTAACTGTTACTACATATACATACAGTAAACACGTAAACAGCAAGGCCCGAGCTGATTCACGCGTTGACGCCCGTACCAAATCTTCCCGGCGCGGTGTGCGACTCTGTCTAGTCACTGTCCTGAAAAACACATGCCGACGGCGCAAACTTCGTCGGCAAGCGTCGCAACACCGCCGGCGATGAGTCCAAAGTGAGCAGGAAAAACGGTCGCTTTTTCCACACGTCGGCAAGATAAAGTATGTTTTTACCGTTTTGCCTGCATGTTGGCGTCTTTTCGGTTAAAGCTGAAAAAGCTATGGCACAATCGCCGTTCTTTTCCGCGTGGTGCCTGCTCTCGCAGTACCCGCAGCAACGGAACGGTGCCGTTCAATCAGACTCTGATTCAACGTCGACGGCGTTCTTTCACCGTGCCGTGCTGGTTGCTACGGCCGCACCCCTGAATGCGCCGGCTCCCTGCGACCGCGGCGCGTTCGAATCATCTGCTCGTTGAAAACTCGCAACGCGGATCACGCGAATCGTTTGCGAAAGTGAGCGCCTTGTGCGCGCACCCGCTTGCCGGTGTTCGCGCCGGCTTGCGCCGGTTCGTGTCATCTGCCGTTGCTGCAAAGGAGAACCCATAACGATGAATTCGGCGTTTTCATTTTTCCCCGCCTGGCCGCTCGCACCCGACGCCATTTTCTGGGCGGGGCTCGCATTGC
>Ga0209795_10001354_pt1 | contig 15533 bp, 20 predicted proteins | sample AgamicOrMarz_FD_187166 | JGI IMG/M metagenome (GOLD analysis project Ga0209795, IMG submission 187166) | Agave microbial communities from Guanajuato, Mexico - Or.Ma.rz (SPAdes) (version 2) | ecosystem: Host-associated > Plants > Phyllosphere > Phylloplane/Leaf | place: Guanajuato, Mexico...
TACTCATGAGTAAAGCCGTTTTATAATAGCTACGGACTCTCGAATTAAGTTATTTTATTTTACTTGATTTAAAAAGCTTTTAAGTAGTTCTAAGTTTCTTAAATCATTTTGCATATTTTCTAGAACTTATGTATTTCTTTATAAGAATATTTGGGTTTAGTTGATAGCATCGACTGAATGATTCTTAACTTATACAAATCATAGACTGTATAATATTTTCTATTGTTATTAAATAGTGGAGAAAAGAACTCATTAAAGCTGTTGAGCCAATATCTTAAGGTCGCTTCTCGTATTCTTAATTCATATGCTAGTTGAGCTTGGTTGTACTGTTCCATTTTAGTGCCTCCTGATTTAACGAGAGTCCGAGGCATATTTATATTTTACCTATTATTTTATTAGTACACAACGTACGATTCTTTAAAGGATAAATATGCGCATGAAAAAGACCATCTTAATCGATGGCCTATTTCGTATATAGAATAGGTATGGGTTTTCGACTTAGCTTTGGGTGCTAAAAACAATTCGGCTAGTTTTTACTTACCCGGATACATCTTTCGTTAAACCTTTTCGTTGTGAAAAATTATGCGGAATACCAGCACGGAGGCTTACCTGAGCGTGGCCTGAAAACTTTCGCTGTATCATGTAATCGGAAGTGGCGTCATTATACGCAATATATAGTAACAACGCGGTTCATGGCGTCCGATTACTTCCGTTAGGATGATCTGCATTGTTACAATACATTAGCAGGAGGGGCACGCCAGGTAAGGCGGTTCCAGCCTCGAGGGGTTGCTGTGCACATAACGTTGGAGTACTACCGATATACACTCCGATATGTGCATACGCCATACAATCGCATACACAAATTGGTTCCGAGAATATATCTTATGTAAACTAGCGCATTGTCAGAACCGTTGATATAAAGGGATTTGTAGCGCTTCGTAAGTGTTTGCGTTGCACACGCGTTTATGCATTCGCAAATGCGTTGATATCAAGCGTTTCTTAATAACGCTAATAAAACAACGAATGAATAAAAACGTGCATAAAACAGAGCGTAATGAAAGGCGCTTTAAGCAATCGATGAGGCAACGACGGGCCCCAAAGTGGGTAGGTCCATATCTCCTCATCTGCTACCAGCAAAATATAGAAATCAAAAATAGGGGTTACCCAAGCCCAATTTATATAGAATGACAGTTACCCCGAAAAAAATTCCGCTATAAAAAATTAATCTCGGGGTGCAGCCATCACATCCAAAAGTAATCATTTGGAACTTCTTTCCCCAACGATTTTAATCCTTTTCGTATTTTAGAAACAGTCGAATATTTAGGACGGTATGTTTTATCGTTACATAGTCGAGAGATAGTCCGCCGGCTTAAATTTGCTTTCTGTTCCAAATCAAACTGTGTAATTCCTTGTTGATCCAACCACTTTCCGAATTGTGTACGTGTCTTTCCTAATCCGAATAAATTAAACATATTATCACCTCGCTAACATCCTTGACCGAAAAGTTACTTCTTAAACCTTGCGCAAAAAAGTAACATATCGAACAAACAGTACCGAATACCTTTTATTAATCGCAGCAAATGTCGCGAACAGCCTACGGTTTCAGCAGTCGTGATACGGTTCTAATATAGAATTTCGAAAAGACATAATGAAAGGCTTGACGAAGGGAACAACGGCTGCTTTATAAAGTCTTTTTATAAGGGACTATTCTTACGAATAAATAACGGAAAGAGTGGTGCTTATGATATTTGAAATAGCGTCGTCACTTGTAATGGGGGGAGTCGTAGCCAGTAGTTATTATTTCGAGAAAGGGGTTGGCGGAAATGACCATCAAAAGATTATTAAAATCGCTCGTAACTGCGGATTAATCACAAAAGATGGAAAGCAATTACGTATACATCGTCGCACTAATAAAGGATCCTACAACGAATATGTTTATCAAATACCACTTGGCTTATCCTCTAACCAATTCACCAATAAACTCGATCATTTCCAGGACGGATTGAATATTAAACGAAATGTATTAGATATATCGCTTGCAGATATTAAAAAGCTTGATTGGAAAAAAGACATCATTAAACAGCTACGCGTCTTATTAGAGAAAAAACGTAGACTTCGAAAGGAAGTAGAGATCCAGTTTGACGGAATGTTAATTTTTCGTATTCACAATGAGCCGTTAACAACAAACTTTCTGTATGACGCGTCGCTATTTAGTCGCTTGAAAGGCTGGGAGGTGCCTGTCGGAATTACTAAAGACGGCGAATTAATCAAACATGATTTTGATAAGGTTGCTCATCTCATTGAGGGAGGCGCCACTGACTTTGGAAAATCTAACTGGCTAAAGAGTACGATTACAACGTTAATCCAACGTAAACCGGATAATGTTAAATTTACGTTGATTGATCTAAAAGGCGGCTTGTCATTTAATCGTTTTAAAGCGTTACGACAACTCGAATCACTGGCGACAAACCCAGCCGAAGCATTAGAAGCGCTACAAAACGTCCAAGAAAAGATGAACGTTATAATGAAAAACTTATCTGATAGCGGATTCGAGGACGTAAAAGAAGCCGGATTTAAAGAACGTCATTTTGTTATTATCGATGAAGCTGCAGACATAGCAGATGATAACGCCTGTCAGGAAATCATCACGGATATTGCTAGGCGTGGAAGGGCGGCTGGTCTGCGCCTACTATATACAACACAATATCCAACAAGTGAAGTCGTAAAATCGCAGGTGAAAAGAAACTGTGTAGGTCGACTGTGCTTCGTTGTAGATTCAGCAACTGCAAGCCGAGTCGTACTAGATCAAGAAGGTGCAGAAAGTTTACCGTTAGTGCAAGGGCGGGCGATTTACAAGACTGTGCGATGTGTAGAAGTTCAAACGCCTTATATTAAAAATGATTTTATTGACCGAAATATTGAGCCTCATATCAATATTAGACCTCGGAAGGAGAGTGTCGATATAAATGCAGAAAATAGTTCAGCGGCAACAAAGAATCGAAAATATTCTCTTATCATTGAAGAAACTTGATTACCTCACAAGATCACAATTACAGGTGCTTCATGATCTTGGGAGTGCTAGAAATACTTCCAGAGTATTAAAAGATATGAGCGAATACGTTACACATTTCCGCGAAGGAGAAGCAGTTTACTATCTAACGAAGGAAGGGCGTGACTTAGTCGGAGCTACTAAAATACGAAAGAAAACATCTACTGCTCGTCACTATATCATGCGTAACTCTATTTATATTGCATACGGCAATCCATCTAGTTGGAAAAACGAAGTTAAGCTGGAGGTTCCGAATCAAATTAAAATCATTAGCGACGCATTGTTTATAAGAGATGGCCGTTATCATTTAGTTGAAGTCGATAATATTCAAAAGATGAATGCAAATCGAGCGAAAATAACTAAATATCGCAAGTTACTAGAGTATGGAGTGTTTGAGAAACCGCCTGTATTCGTTTGGATGACGACGACTGAGTATCGGCGTAAACAATTAACGAAGCTATGCGAAGGGTTAGACGCCAAGATTTTTATCGTAAGTAATTTTCACTAATAAAACGGAGGCGATCAGCATGTTCAGACAGCGTAGAATTGAAACGGTAGGTACCATCGGAGAGTTTATGCGTAGGGAAACGAAGGCGAAAGTGGCGAAAAGTCCTACGACGCAGGCAGCTATTGCAACGTTAGCAGCGAGCACACTATCGATAATAGCAAAGCCGATTAGTTATGCGCATGCAGAAACGATTGAGTCGGCCGGTCCAGTCAGCGATTATATTAGCGATCAGTTAACGGAAAAGATTATACATGCGTTTGAGCCGTTAGTTGGCTTAGTGCAAGGCTTATCGTACCCGGTGGCGATGATAATGCTGACAGGCGGCGCGTTACTTATAATGATTGGTTCGAAGGATAAAGGGCTATCGCTTATACAACACGCAGGCATCGGCTATATTCTTGTCCAATTAGCTCCATTAATGATGAGCCTACTTGTTGAAGTCGGAAAAACTGTGGCTGTTGCGTTACCGTTAGCTTTTATATAAATAAAAAAGCATCCTAAAAGATGCCTCTAACAGTTAATTCCTTCAACTTCTTTCTCTAAGATTGACAAAACTTCCACTACAACATCTGATAGGTCGCCGAGATGGTAGTCAACATCCTTTAAAGAGTTATAATAATCCCTGAGACGTTCCTCGGGTGTAGCATCATAGTCAAAACCTAGGACAGTAGCGTCTTGAAGGAGTTCATAATTACCTTCTTTTTCTTTTATAAAGTTTACAATAGTCGCATACTGAGGGTTTCTCTTGGCTGCGTTACTTAATTCAGGCATGTTCCTCGTCCAGCCTTTTCCACGTTTATTTAATGTGTAATTTAAGGCTCTAGCTATACTCATCGGTAATTTTACTTTTCTCATCGCTAACACACTCCTCCAATTAGCTTTCGATAAAGTTTATGTCAGATAGCTTGATTATCATTCGAAATAAAAAAGGCGCCTATTAGGGCGCTTATTTTCATTAACTGATATAACTTGCAATTTGTACATATTGTTTCTGATCACATCTGATATGAAGCGCATGCTCTACACCGTCTTCTCCGACCAAATAAACGAAGGCTTTTGATATGTCTTTTTTCTTTCCGCCCATTGCTGCGCCAGCGATTCCGCCTAACGGACCTGCTACGACTGTACCTGCAATAGCGCCTGCTGCGGCTTTACCAGCGCTTCGAGTCGAAGACTCTTCCCATTCGATGTTAACGAGATACCAACGTTTCTTATCGGCGAAAGGTACTTCCGTAATGACTTCGCCAGGATTATCGCCTTTAACAAGTGATGCAGATGTAATCGGGACCGGTATTTGCTTATCGGTTAGTACGTGACCACCACTTAAAATTTGGATTGGAACTCGCGAACGAAATATCTCTTTCCAACTCATCGATATATCCCTCCGTTTTAAGAAATTTGCCGTAATATACTTATATGTTAAACGGATAGGAATAAATAACCTTTATATTATTAGTGAAATAAAAAAGACGCCTTCCAGACGGTATAAAATCGTTTGTGAGGGCGTTTTTTTATTTCGTGATAAAAGATATTCGTTTATTATTTATCGTTTGCTATAGGAGATTCTGAAGCTTCAAGTTTAATTAACTCATCTAAACTCTTAATTTCTAAAGCAGTCGCAATGATTTCTAAGTATTTTCGATTAATAAGATTTGTACTTTTATTTTGATATATGTCAGATACAGTAGCTGCACGTAAGCTTTCGCCAGTTTTCTCTTTAACGATAGCTAACAATTCTTTTTGTGTTTCAATCCCACGATTTTTCATTGCATTTTCCAGGGTAACGTTAATTCGATACATAAAACCACCTCTTCATCATTATAAACCGATAAACATTTTTACGCAAATACGAAAAAGCGTATTGACATTAATTTCATACCCGTCTATAATTAAGTTAACGGTATACGAAAAAGCGTATATTAGTAATAATAACAAAAAGGTGGATGATGAAAAATGATTAAAGAAGTAACGTATAAGTACGATTTCGGTGAGGGAGATATCGTTTTTGAGAAAAGACAAGTAATTGAAATTAGTGAAGATGTAGTAATAAGGATTTCACAAGAAATGGAATCTGGAATCATGGTCGATCGAGTAGCAAAAACTAGGGATGGTTGTTATTACGTTTACATCGAGGAAGTTATGATGCTTCATGTAGATGAAGAAGCTATGAAGAAATTTAATACAGAAGAGTTAAAGGACCTTTCTGCAGTCGGACTTTTAACGAAGCTAAGTAATTTAACGCTAGGACGTGATGCTTAATGACGGACGTAGTAACGCTTAAATATTGGTATAACTTTGATGGAGAGCACGAAATCATCGAAAAAGAAGCGCTTGTAATCGCACCTAACACAGTCGTGATGGCACACGGCGAGTGCGTAAGTATTGAAGTAATTGAAAAAACGGACGAGAACGGTATAGCTACGGTCTGGCAGACGATAGCAAACGTGATCCTCCCTGAAGAAATCGTATCGAAAATTGATTTCGAAGTATTAAAGGACCTTTCTGTGGCGGAAATGTTCCGGAGATTGGCGGCAATAAAAAAGGCCTAGACGCGATGGCAGCGCTAGACCTAAAACGTAAAGGGTTCGAATGGCCTCGTATCCCTTAAATATTCGAAAAAATAATACAAGATCATTATAACATACTAGCGAGGATTGCGGCAACAATTTTCGCTTAGGTTAGAGGAGCTACAGCAGGCAAGCGAAGGCTCGAACGGTCTATTCAAACTCGAAAATAAGCTAATGGCGGGCAATTTAATATAGATTAAGCGAGCATCTGGGGCAACAGGTGCTTTTTTGCGTTGTCCACTTCTTTAATCTCAAGCGTTAAATCTAATATGTCCACTATCGCAAGTTGAAGCGTTCTTTTATGTAAGGAGATTTTGTACCAATCGTTACGATCGAGTCTTATAGCTAATGTGCGCGAGATAGGCTCCTCATGCATATTTTTTAGTAGGACGTCCAATTCGGAGATTTCGCGGATATTATCCACTATCGGAACTAGCTGCATTACATACATTGTGCGAAACGCTGTTTTCGAACGTAAGTTAAATTATAAGACTCAACGTCCACTTTTGTTCGCCGGTGCAAATAATGCGTAAGAGGATTTCTTCGTACAATTCATCGGTCGAGATCGTCTGATACGTTATAGGCGTTAAAATTCGCTGGCACTAGCCGGCTTTAATATAACAATTCGAAAAGGGAGAGATACAAATGAACGATTTTCAAAAGCAAGAGTTAATCGATCGTCACTTTGGTTACCAAACGGGAGGAGCGATGGTTAAAACGTCACTAGTTCGCATGTACACTCAGTTACCAGGGTTTAATACAGATGTTGCGGGGCTTTACGCATTCTTACGCTCTTGGAGAAATAGCAAGGAGGATAGCGATATGTATCACGCAGTATGGCATTCGAAAGACTACTTATACGTCCAATCAGGATTAGGTAGAAAGGCGTTTGCTAGTCGCTTGGAAGTTTTAGAGAGATATAACTTAGTTACCGTTAAGAAGTCGACTATTATCCCGAATAAGGACGTTATATATGTTCACGATCCGTTGACGCGAGATGAATTCGCTAAGGCGCATCCGAAGGTAGTTGATGAATTTATTCAAAAGGCGGCAGGTATTGAGGCTCGTAATTTAGAGTATCGCTTATCAGAGCTTCTTAAGATCGAACAAAAGGCGGAAAAAGAGGCGGATTCTTGATGGATTGTACCTTTTGGTAATATTGCTTTCCTTTTTGGTATTTAGCCTTTGCGAAAGGAACGTATAGTAAGCAATACGTAGTAAGCAATGATTCCGCCTACTATCGTAGTCGGTGTCGTCCTTTATTAATTTATATATTAGACGAAGGTATTAAAACCCTTTAAGGGATAACAATGAAAGCCGACTGTCCATTTCGTACAGTCCATAAACGAGGAGGAACGGGTCATGAAAAAGGGGTTAGATAAATTAGCGAATGAAGTATTTAAAATGGTCGGAAGTAAGTATGCAGCACCGGAAGTTATCTCTAAGATGAGCGGCCAAATTATCGAAAGGCATATAGACGATGTAAAAGTTAGTGAAAAGCGAAAGGCGGCAGATAAATTCGCAAAGGCTATTCTAAAGGCAGACGAAAATAAGCAAAGACAGCGAGAGGAGAGATTAGCAAAATTACGTATAAGAGCGGAGTGGCAGGCGTTGGAAGAAGAATATGTCGGTGTGAAGCCAACGGTAACGGAAGATGGGCGTCCAATTTGCGCATGCTGGAAATGTAAGCGTCCGGTTAGAAAACGAAGTAAGTACTGTAGCGAAAACTGCAGAAACGAACAGAAGATGGCTGTCCAACGTTTAAAGAAGCATGGAACGTATTTAAATACGGATGAATATAAGAGTTTACGAGCTGAGAATGCTGAAAAACGAGAAAGAGGGCGTATAGTTTCATATAATGACGAATACAACTACGCACTACTTAAGAAAAGAGCGAAGAAAAAAGCGCCAGGTAGCGATAAAATTAAAGGTCACAAAACGAATGTTACCTTACCACATACCGATGGAGATAAAGAGAGATTAAGTGGCCCGGTGGACGAATATAAGATTTCACCGTTACTCTATAAATGGTATGAAGCGACGGTTCGCGGTACAAAAAAAGATGTGGAAAACGTCGAAAAAGAGATAGAAACGTGGAATAATTTCACGTATAGAGTGGAGAAAGAAGAAGCAAGATGCGCAGTTGTTTCTTCTAGCGTTAGCCAAATTGGTTAGCGCTTTTTTTATTAAAAATTATTGGAGGAGATTTAACATGAAAAAGTTTAACGAAATGATGGAAAGTGTAGCTAAACTTCAAGAAATCAAAAGTTCAACAGCAGGACTTGTATCGACATCTAGAAATTTATTTAGAGAAGAGGCGTCAAAAATCAACCAAGATAGAGACTTATCACCGTCAGGCAAAATAAAAAAACGTGAGGCCCTTCAAAAGCAGTACGGCGAAGCTTTTATTAAGAATGCACGTCAACTACGTGAGGATTACGATAAAGCCGTAGTTAAAGCGAGTGTAGCTGCCGAATTTTTATTAAACGAAGGACCGGCTAAGCCATCGCCTACAAGAGTCGCATCTTTTGAGCGTGAGTTTTCTACATTAAAGACGGATCTCATGCTAGAGACGCGTCCGGATAACGCAATGAGGAAGGTAAAAGAATTCGCGGAGGCACAGAACGATGCTTACTTGGCGAAGCAAGTGTTGAACGATTTCCCTTCCGTTGTACAGTCGGTATTAGATATCGCAGGCCCGGAGAAAGCGAAATATAAGCTCGATCTTCAAAATACGTTAACTTCTGTACGCAATAAATCAATGACGGACGAACAAAAGAAAGCGCAGGAAATTCACGCTGGAATGGCTACGGAGTTTGGTCGCGATATCTTCCTTCCGAATGGAATCGAATTTAACGCCATCCAAGAAGCATTCGGCGCAGAGTTTGCGCGTGCTGCTAATAAGCCACAACATTACGTGCTAGAAGAAGAGAAAACTAACGATCAAGGTTGATAGTTGAACCTAAGTTGGATTAAAAAACAAGTTGAACTAAGGCTGCCCTTCGCGGGGCAGCTTTTTATATTTCGGGAGGAATGCGTGATGAAGGACATAACATTTGACGAATTAGAAGGCCGAGATTTTAAAGAGATCAGCGAAATTACAGCACCAAAGGAGAGGGATAAAGATGGCATCGAATAAAACACCGAATTTAGGCTTAGATATATGGGCGGAGCTAGATTTTTTCAAACGTGCGGAGATGAACGGCAATTTCACGAAACTAGATGCTAAGGTTTCAGATGTGGATAAAAGGTCCTCCTACACTAAATATTTTGTAAATGCGAAAGAATTTGGAGCGCAAGGTAACACCGGGTTAGACGAATCTACACTGCTACAACAAGCTCTCGATTCTGTTCCGAGCGGTGGAGAGTTTCATTTTCCTTCAGACTCATCGTTTGTCGGAAATCTTACGTTAAAAAAGTCTAATGTAAAAATCACTGGTAAAGGATCTTTAAGGGGGACCATTGTGGTCGATGCTCCGGTAGTTGTATCCGAAATGATATTTGATATATCGGGAATCACAATTGATAACGTAGATTTAACGAAAAATGCCATTGAGGTAAAACGGGCAAGACGGGGGTCAGTGAAAGGGTGTACGTTTAAAAACTGTGACAAAACAATCTTTGCGAATCCTCCTAGTGGTGCAGCAGACCATTCTATCGGACAGATAATCATAGACACAAACCACTTTTTCGGGGTGAATTATGCTTTCTATGTATCAAAAGGCGGGAACGCGTCTTGGATGATTACGAATGACTGTCATTTCACAAACAACATCATAAATGTAGCTAAGAAAAGCCATGTTTACTGTGAATCAATGGACGGAATCGTAATAGAAGGTAATACATGCTTCTTCCCTAACTACGCTACACAAGACCAAGTAAAAGAATTCAATGTTTATATCGGCGGTCAATCTGATTGGGTTATTGTCGTGAATAATAACTTTTTCGAAGCGGGGAAAGATGCTATAAAGCTGGTAAACCCTAAACGTTTCACAATCGGAAATAACTTAATCGCATGGTGCGGACAGCGTGAACCATCTGACGGAATTAACATAAGCGGAACTAGTTCGCACAAAGGAACAATTTCTAATAACGTTATCACTTACCCTACAAAACACGGTGTAACTATAGACCAAAATGGAGAAGTTACTTTTAATGGTAACAATATTGAATATAGCGCAACACCTCCTAGTTATTACGGGGCTACCGCATTATCTTCTATATCTCATTACGCTTTATACGTAACAGATACAAACCTATCGTCTAAAAAAGTGGAAACACGCGGGAATATCCATCAAGGGTTAATGATTTATAATAAAGGTCAAACACCATACCGTTTTACAGGAATTAGAGAAAGATGGTTCTTTAAAAACATCACGGCAGCTAATACTCCAATTTGCTTGCTAGGATCCGACAACGGGGATACAGCTCAATATGATGGGCAGGTCATTATAAGGGCAAGTAATACAGATTCGTTAACAGGTAATACTGCATCATATATACTCCATATCGGAAAGCATGTTATTAATAGTCACGCAAATAAAATGTCAGAGGGTGGTTTGACAACAGGCGGAAGTGCCAATCATCCAAGCTTCACATTCTCCATAGATACAACAAACAACCAATTACTCGCGACGCCTGTTGGTAGTACATCAGGGACGTTCTATTTTTATGTAACTGTCTTACACAATTTAACTATGATGTAGATGCACGTAAAAAAAGACACTCATTTGGGTGTCTTTTTTTATTTTGAAACGGAGGAGATTACGATGAAATCAGATACAATGCGCCTGGTTGAAAAAGCCTGCGCGAATTACGGAGAGGGCCACTGCTTAATTTTAGACAGACCTTGCGTGTACCAAAACGACACAACGAATTTACGTCGCTGCAGTTATTTCGAGCAAGCTGTATTACCGGGTAATCCAACGCTAGAAGCAAAGTATCATGCTTCACGCGGCCAAGTCGATAACAAACCTCGCTGTGAGCATTGCGGAGATCCATTTGAGCGAAAGTCTAACCGGCAAAAATTCTGCGTTGAATGTGCCGTCGAGATACGCAAGCAGAAACAACGAAAATACAATCGCGAATACAGAACAAAACGAGCACTTTGACGTTTTATTGCGTGTTTTAAGCGTCATATTAGGCGATTCTAGGCATTACGAATCTCTTCGAAGGTATTTATATTCGAATGCTGAAAATCGCTTTCTAAATGCTTTAAATAAGCAGACGGCCGCGCCCTCTCTTATGCCACTATACGAGAAAAGCCTGCACCAAAACTGATGCAGACCTTTCTCTATTACTAAGAAGAAATTTCACATTAATTTTTAAAATTGCCCTTGTGAGGCCCTTTCGTTACGTATATCGGTTCATAACGAGAGTGCCCGTTGTTAGATAAGAATATCTACTTTTAATTTGAGGTAATACACTCGTTGAAGTTGCTGTTAAGTCTTCCAAAACTAATCAGTCCCTTCGCTAAGTATGAACCTTTCACAGTAGCCTTACAAACTATTAAAGTCTGTATTGGCTCTGTACTATTTGTGTACCACGTGTATAAATGCTAAAACATCTTTTCGAAAATTAAGGAGGAGTTTATTTTGCGTTATTTAAACGAAAGCCATTACAAAGCTATTGAGCTACTTCTAGAAGGTAAAAAGAATCAAGAAATCGCTGAGACATTAGGAGTTCATCGCAACTCTATTACGAATTGGACGAAAGATGAAACGTTCCAAAGTGAGCTCCGAAAAGCTGCAGTACGTCACAGCCAACACAGATTAGGCGAATTGATTACACGTATGTATGACGTTGCAATCAACGAAGGTTCTGCCGCAATGGCAAAACTCATCTTACAATCGCAAGGGATGTTATCAGAAAAACATATCGTTGAACGAGAGACACCAAGCGCCAGTACCGGCATTAACTACGACAAATTGGACGATGAGATTGCTGCGTTTGCAAAACGATTAGAAGACGAAAACGATATTGAACATTAACGGATTACCTTCGGGTGGTCCTTTTTATTTTATTTGGAGGTGTAACGATGAAAAAGTTAATCGAGTTTGATAATGCAGTCCAAGCGCTAGGAGATTCAATGCTGATAAATGTTCCAGAGCGACTTATTAAAGACGTTCAGCAGTTCCGTGAGTATTTTGAACAGGTAACGGATGCTAAATTACGCAGGTTGGGATTACGTCTTATAGACGAGTGTACTAGCTTCGCATATATGTACCGCATGGGCGTCTCTTACGACAAGGTATTCGACAAGTCATTAGAAATAGGGCACTTACGAGAGGAGGTAATGAAAAATGGCTTACGATTTGACAGCAGTCCTCAAACTTAAGGACGACTACTCAAACAGAATGAAAAGGGTTATCGCTCAAACACAAATGATGAAAAGGGCGACAGCGACAACTAGTCTGGCAGTTACAGGGCTAGGATCAACAATGACGGCAACATCGGCTGTAGGTGTGGCTGCGGTAGGCGCATTAGGCGCTAGTTTCGCATCAGCTGGAATCGGGGCTTTGGCGTATGGTGCCGTAGCTACGTCAGCTTTGACGAAGGTATTTGATGCTTCCGAAGAAGTAGGGAAAATACAAGAGAAAATCGACAAAGCAGACACTTTAAAAGAACGTATTAAGGCGCAGAAAGAACTAGCAGCGTTGTATAAAGGAATGAGTAAGGCTCAAAGTGGCGCTTTGAAGGATTTAACCGAATTCAAAGGCTTCTGGGGCGGATTTGTTAAAGATTTTGAAAAACCTATATTTAAGACCTTTTCTGAAGGCTTGAACGCAGCGCAAACTGTCTTAACTAAATTGAAGCCGACTATTTCAAGCGGTTCTGACGTAGTACTTAAGCTAATGCAAAGTTTTAATAGCGCACTCGGAAGCTCAGGGGCGACTAAATTTTTCGAATGGTTAGAAACAAACGCGGCAAGAAGTCTCACCAATTTCGCGCAAGTTGCCGGAAACACAATATCCGGTGTCATGAGTTTACTACAAGCATTTACACCTTTGGGAGTAAGCATGGAGAATAGTCTAGTCAGTCTTACACAAAGATTCAAAGAATGGGCGGCAAGTTTAAGTGGAACGCAAGGTTTTAAAGACTTCGTTGCTTACGTTCAAACCAACGGACCTACACTCCTGGCTACATTAGGTAACGTGGCAGGCATTATAAAAGATGTCGTAGAAGCATTTGCCCCTCTAGGTACTAAAATCCTCGATGCTTTAAAGGCGCTCACATCATTTATTGATAAAAGTAACTTAGCCGGAGAGGCAATGGTAGGATTTGCAGCCGCAATTGTTTCATACAGAATCGCCGTAACTGGGGCTATGATTGTAGCTACTCTTACAGGATTAATAAAAGCATATAAAGCTGCTGCTACGACTGCAACATTTGCGCAATGGGCCTTAAACGCAGCAATGGCAGCGAATCCAATCGGACTTGTAGCGATAGCAATTGCAGGATTAGTAACTGCAGCTGTTCTCTTATACCGAAACTGGGATACGGTTAAAGCAAAGACGATTGAACTTTGGAACAAGATGGGCGTATTACGAGGGATCCTCTTGAATTTACCCGGACCGTTCGGTCAAGTAATTTCGGCAGGTATTCGAATCATGAGTAACTGGGATTCAATCAAATCGAAAGCATCCTCCGTATTCGGAGCAGTCGGAGATTTTATTGACACAGTAAAAAGTAAATTCAATAGTTTTGTTAGCGCAGTAAAGAGCTTTAAAATGCCTTCGTTCTCTATCCCGTCGCCTAGCAGTGTGGCGAAAGGTATTGCTCGAAAAGTCTCAGGCGGTAAGAAAAACAAATCGTCTTACCACGGCGAATCCTACGTACCACGTAACGGCATGATGTATCGACTTCACCAAGGCGAACGCGTCTTAACGAAGAAGGAAAATCGCCAGTTTTCGAAAGGTACAGGCGGAGGCGTAACGATTAACCTCAACGGAACAACTATCCGCGAAGACGCAGACGTCGACAAACTAGCGGCATCACTCGCACGACAAATCTACTTAGCAGGGGAGGCAGGCGCATAATGGCGATAAACTAAGTGACATGAAAGCCTATAGCTCAACATATAAATGGTCTCACGAGTATAAAAAAAAGGCACAAGTGAGAGAATGATTGCTAAACAAACTTTATTATTATAACAACAAATTGTTTGTGTGTGCAACTTACTTGTAATATAATTAGGTACAAGCTATCTAAAATGTTACGCGTAAGTTGCCTAATTACCTATTTAAGGTGGTGAAAGCACTTGTGTAACAAAAAGGAGGAGAAGGATTTGAGTACTGCTGTTTTGAATGAAGCTTTTATTTTAAACGAATCAGATATCGAAAAGATACTATCCACTCCATCTAAAAAATTACCGGAAACAAATGCGTTACATGACGTTACTTTAAGTCAAGAAGAAAGAATTAAGAATGCTAAAAGTATTCTGGCCTCTAGAAGATGCAGGTAATAAGTTTATCAAGTTTAATTGAATCGTCTTCTGATGAAAGTGAGGTATACGAGTACCTTGCTTCCTTTTCTTGTGTTAAAAACCCTGACGTTCAAGAGTTTTTACACAGTAAAGCTATTGAAAACGAAAAACGATCTCTTTCTCGCACTAATTTAGTAGTTGACTTAGATAATAATAACGAAATAGTTGGATACTTTACTTTAGCTATTAAACCGTTTCCAATAGGTCAAGAAGCTTCTAAGCGCGCTCGCCAAAAACTAACCGGTAATAAAGATGGAAATACTTTTAATGCGATATTGATAGCACAATTAGCAAGGGCAGACCTATATAAAGGTAAAGTTAGTGGAAGTGAAATTTTACAATTAGCATTGCACAATTGTAAGTTGATTCATCATCTATCTGCATTACGAATGATTTGTGTTGAGTATAAAGATGATGAATTTTTAAATTCCTTTTATGAAAAAGATGGGGAATTTACTTTTTTACAAAAAAATGAAAATGAACTTAAGTTAAGCTACATAAGAATAGATTAAGTAAAAGACCGGTACAGCATCTACGAATACAACTGGGTCTTTTTTTTGTGTTTATCTTTGTGACTATATAATAGGAAGAAACTCGCCTAATTTAACCGTATATACCCACCGTACAACCAGCGTAAACATACTTCGACAACTTTTTTCGAAAAAGGTGTTGACTCCGTAGCTATATCGTACTATAATTACATTATCGCTTTTGAACGTGATCGTACGTAGTAATACGGAACAAACGTAGTAGAAAGCTCGATATCATGCCGATGTGGCGGAATTGGCAGACGCGCACGACTCAAAATCGTGTTCCTTCGGGAGTGTCGGTTCGACCCCGACCATCGGTACTTTAGCTTTACTTGACAGGATGATTCCTGTTTTTATTTTTACTTATCGGTCGACAAATTTTGATAATATTTGC
>Ga0209795_10001357_pt1 | contig 15511 bp, 13 predicted proteins | sample AgamicOrMarz_FD_187166 | JGI IMG/M metagenome (GOLD analysis project Ga0209795, IMG submission 187166) | Agave microbial communities from Guanajuato, Mexico - Or.Ma.rz (SPAdes) (version 2) | ecosystem: Host-associated > Plants > Phyllosphere > Phylloplane/Leaf | place: Guanajuato, Mexico...
AACATAATCACTCTTTTCCGGTACACATCAAAAAAGAGAACCCTTCTCGCATAAGGGTTCTCATAAGGCTACGATTTCTGCTTTATGCAGCTTTTTATACATCCTTGATATGACTACGTTTTCTCTTCAGGTGATTGAAGGAAAGATGTATAAAAAGGCTACCTTTTATACATATGCTCGTCCCTATAAAAATAGTCATTTGGAAAAATGTTGTGTAAAATCTATACCTTTAAGTAAATTATAAAATACTTTCCTTAAAATACCTTAATATTTGAAAAGAATGTAGAAAAAACGCCTATTTTTCCACGAAGTAAATTTTTGTTTTTACTTTTTATTCTCCTTATATTTTCTCTTTTATAATCAATATCCTTCTTTCATCCTTCTTAAATGCAGGCTTCCATTAAAAAATGATTAAAAAAGAATATATAATAAAATTTAAATCCCCCTCTGACCTTATTAAAAATATAAAAATTGCCCCTTTTTGTATGGTCAATCATTTAATATACTCATTATAGCTTGTTGGTTATAAAGGGACTAAATCATCATTAAAAAAACCATACATTCAAATGTGCTTAAGGGCCTTTGTTGATTAAGCATAGAGCTAAGATAAATTTCTCGATTTAATCCATTGAGACATTTGCTATTTTGTTCCTTTAAATTTTTATGAAAAGAGGAGATCATATGGAAACTTACAAGGAAAATATTATTGAATTAACGAGTTATGAACAGGCTTTAGAAGCTTTTCCTGTAATGAGTCAGTTACGAACAGACTTATCGAAAGAAGCTTATCTAACACTTTTGAATCAGATGAAAGAAAATGGTTATAAATTATTTGCACTTTATAAAGAGGAAGAGATTGTAGCTTTAGCCGGAATCAGTGTAGGAGTTAATTTTTATTATAAAAAATATGTATTTGTACATGATTTAGTAACAGATGAAGCACATCGTTCTCAAGGTTATGGACATAAATTATTACGTTTTGTGGAACAGTGGGCTGAATCGAATAGTGCTAATACTGTATCTTTAGAATCTGGATTACAGCGTATTGATGCTCATCGATTTTATGAAGAGGCATTAAATTATGATAAGTGGTGTTATTCATTTCGTAAATCTCTATAAAGAACCTAATTATTAGAACTAGATTTATACATATTGATTAGAGTTTATATAACTTATTAAAAGTAATTCAATAAGATTATATATATTTTAATTTTATTTATTTGTGGTAAAGGACTGATGGTTATGCATACTAACTGTGATAAGACTAGATCTAACATTATGGCTTACTTTAATAGAATTGGTTATAAAGGGTCAACAAATGTAAGTCTAAAAACGCTTTCTCAATTACAAGAATGTCATATTTATACAGTTCCATATGAAAATTTAGATATATTGAATGGAGTACCATTATCTTTAGAAATTCCAAATTTGTTTGATAAAATTGTTACAAGAAACCGTGGTGGATATTGTTTTGAGCTTAATACATTGTTTGGCTGGCTGCTGCAAAGCCTGGGGTTTGAAGTAACCAATTATTTTGCTCGGTTTTGGAGAGATGAACCTAGTACGCCTGCTAAAAGGCGTCATCAAGTATTAGGAGTAAAGGTAGAAGATGTCCATTATTTATGCGACGTCGGCGTAGGAGGTCTTTCACCTCTTAGGCCTATTAAAATAACTAATGCTTTAGTGAACGAACAGAATGGGGAATACTATAAACTCGAGCATGACACATATTTTGGTTGGATCTTATATGAAAAGAAGCGAGGCCAATGGTGTAAAATTTATTCTTTTACAGAAGAGCCTCAACTATCTCAAGACTATATTACAACATCCTTTTGGTGTGAGAATGCTGAGGATTCTCCATTCACTAAGAGAGCCAAAGTAGCAATACGAACGACTATAGGACGTAATACTATTGCAGATAACGAGTTTCGTATTTTTACACCAGAAGGTGTCCGAGTATTTGTTCCAAAAACATTAAAAGAATATAATAAAGCATTATATACTCATTTTGGTATAACTATGAATGATAAACTCTTGTAATATATTTATTTGTGCTGCTTTATTCGAATTATTTTTACCTTATATAGTGCTAAAAAGCAAAAAAACAACTACCAGAATTGCGGGTAGTTGTTTTTTATTCCATACTGTCAAATACGCATAATAAAAATTATCGGTTATTTAATGAGGTGAAAATTACTAATTTAATCATTTTTTAGAAAACCAAGCTTTTTTAAGTAAGATAATTCCTTCAACTATTTTCTCTTCTGGAATTCCTCCAAAACCAATCATAACTATAGATTGTTCGACTATTTTTTCATCTACATAGTAAGAGGGTGGTTCATAGACCCTTACTCCCACTTTTTTCGCTTTGTTTATTAATTCTTTCGTGGACACATTTTTTACTTTAACTAGTAGGTGCAGTCCTGCCTTTTGACCAATTATTTCTACCTGATTCTCCATATGTTTAGTTATTGCATTTACGAGTAATTGATGTTTTTTTTGATAAACTTTTCTCATTCTTCGAATGTGACTTTGAAAATGTCCTTCATTCATAAATAGATATAATCCCTTTTGAATAATAGGAGAAACTGATTGATTATAATTAATAAATATTTGATTGTATACATCTATCAAGCTCTGCGGTAAAACAATATAGTTTATCCTTGCAGCAGGTGAAAAAGACTTAGAAAACGTACCTAAATAAATTACTTTATCTTTTGCATCCAAAGCTTTTAAAGCTGGAATGGGTTGACCTTGGTATCGAAATTCACTGTCATAATCATCTTCAATAATAAAGCTATTATTTTGATTTGCCCAATCTAATATTGATAATCGCTTTTGAATTGGAAGAACCATTCCATACGGAAATTGATGAGAAGGAGTAATATAAGCCACTTTTGCTTTAGTTTTCTTTAATTGCATAACATCTATACCATCCTGTTCAAGTGGAATAGAATGAATTTCCCATCCGTGATTACTAAAAACAGATTGAGAACCGCCATAACTTGGATTTTCCATGGCAACTGAACGATTTGTAGAAGATAACAGTTGGATAATAAGACTGATTGCATGCTGAGTTCCAGAACAAATAACTATTTGCTCTATTGAACAATTAACTCCTCGTGCTTGAAATAAATAGTCCATTAGTTCACGACGTAAGCCAATGTCTCCTTGTCTTGGACCATAATGTAGTAGTTGTTCAGGCTCATTAGTTAAAGCTTTGGTTAAGCATCGCTTCCAGGTGTTGAGTGGGAAAGACTTCAAATCTATATCTCCATATTTGAAGTCGTATTCAAATATCTCTTCTTTATTAAAATTACATGGTTTTGACTTTATTTCTTGAAAAGAATGTGATAAAACAGTTTGCTCCAGTGGGAGCACAATTAGCCCAATCCTAGGTTTACTTTCTACATAACCTTCTGCTAGTAGCTGCTGGTACGCACCTTCTATTGTAGTTTTGCTGATTTTCAAATGGCCTGATAGGTAACGAACAGCTGGTAAAAGTGATCCTTCTGGAATGGCTCCCTCTTCGATTTTTTGCTTTATATATTGATATAACTGCACATAAATAGGAACGTTAGTGTGCTTATTTAATAAAGGAATAAATTCTAGCATAAACCCTCCTGCTGACCTTATCTGTTTTTTGAAAACTGCCCCTTTTTAAAAGGACAATATTCTAATAAAATCAGTATAACTTATTGATTTTAAAAAAATCCACAAGTTATAAGGGGATGTACTAGATGAAAACTATTTTAAAACTATCTCAATTAGTTAAGGTCGTGTTACCATGCTAAATCCTGTTACACTTCATGGCTCTATAATTGTTTTAGAGCCGATGAAAATTGAACATAGTGACCAACTTTATGAAGCTGCATCCGAAGATAGAGCAACTTATTCCTATACAAATGTTCCTAATGGAAGAGAGGAGGTTAAACGTTACATTAACAGTGCTCTTAATGCTTATTCAAAAGGTGGAGAGTTACCTTTTGTGGTTCGGCATATTGAGACAGGACGGATTGTCGGAACAACAAGATTTCTTGCACTTGAAGTTTTCTCTTGGCCCCCTCCTTGGCCCCCAGGTGTTGGTACAGGACCTTTACCAACTGATAAAAATCCTCCAACAGTAGCTGAAATTGGAAGTACTTGGTACTCGGCGTCATCACAGCGTACGGGAGTCAATACGGAGTGTAAACTTCTTATGCTTAGTTATGCTTTTGATTTTTGGCACACTATTAGAGTGACTTTGAAGACAGATGCTCGCAATATGCGTTCTCGTTCTGCTATACAGAGAATTGGTGCCACCTTTGAAGGTATTCGAAGAGCACATGTTCCAGCAAATGACGGTAGCATTAGGGATACAGCTTATTATTCAATTGTTGATGAAGAATGGCCTACAGTACGTAAGAAACTTCAAGATCGATTCCAGCAAGGAATCGACAAAAAAAAGGGGTAGTTCTTTATCAGTTAAAAAAGTATTGAAAAGTCTGTCTGTGCTTAGAAAGATAGACTTTTCGTAGTTTTCTACTTTATATACACCTAGAGTTAGTTTACATAATTATTATTTATTAATAGTTTATATGTTTGAATTTTTACAAAGAGCTAGTTTCTTTTTGATAAGAGTAGACAGTAATACTAAAGGAATGATGAGATGGTGTACTGGAAACGAAATTTAATAATACTTTGGATTGGATGCTTTTTTGCTTCTGCGAGTTATTCAATGGTTATTCCATTTCTGCCTTTATTTCTTACCCAAATTGGGGTTCATCGACACTTAGAACTATGGTCAGGAGCAATATTTAGCTCAGCTTTTCTAGCTGGAGCAATCTCTTCACCTTACTGGGGAATAATGGCTGATAAATATGGACGCAAGCCTATGATTATACGAGCAGGAGTATTTTTATCTTTAATATACATTCTTACAGCATTTGTTATAAACCCATATGAATTACTTACCTTACGAATTATGCAAGGGTTGCTAACTGGTTTTATACCGGGAGCTATTGCCCTTATTGGTACCAATACTCCTGATAAAAAAGTGGGGTATGCTTTAGCTATGATATCTACAGCAACTGCTTCTGGAGGGATCTTAGGGCCTCTACTTGGAGGGGGATTGGCTGATTTACTAAGTAATCGATGGGCATTTGCTAGTGCAGGAATATTAATATTATTCCCGACAATATTGGTAATGTTTTGTGTAAAGGAGGAAAATTTCACTCCAAATAAGTCAAAAGGTTCTGTCTTAAACGATATAAAGGTTTCCATAACTAATCAATCGTTTATGTTGGTATTGTTCCTCACTCTTATCACTACATGTTCATTAATGACCATCGAGCCTGTCCTCCCTATATATATCGCTCAATTGAATGGCGCTTCTCAAAATACAGCATTTTTAACAGGATTAGTGTATTCATTACCTGGAATAGCTAGTATTTTATTTGGCCCATATTTTGGGAAACTAGCTGATAAAATTGGCTTTCAAAAGACATTAATTATTGGATTGTTTGGTGGGGGCTTGGGGAGTATACTCCAAATCGCATTTAGGGACATTGTTGGGTTTTCTATAATAAGGTTTGTTTATGGAATATTTTTTTGCGCAGTGTTTCCAGCATTAAACGGGCTCATAGTAAAATCAACATCTGAGGAGTTTAGAGGAAGAGCGTTTGGTTTAAACCAAACAGCTAATCAATTAGGAAGTATGATAGGACCTTTGCTAGGAGGTGCTATGGGAGGTTTTTTTCCAATGTATAGCGTATTTTTAATGACAGGATTTTTACTGTTAGTCGCTATGGGAATGATGCATTGGTCTAAAGAGAGAAATAAAGCTAATGCATTCAATAAATAAGAAAAACTCTATTAGGCGAGCTCTTGTTTGTACAGATTAAAGTAAATTTTACTCTTTTACTAAATAGCAAAAGAATGGACATGGTGATGTCTTTCTCTTAATAAAATCAAACATTCAGAAAGAGTAAGAAAATTATTTAGAAAAGGAGAAGATATTTTATGAGTCATGAAAATCGATCTGTAAAATTTCAACAATTTAAGCAACTTCACAAGCAATTTTCTACTTTTGTATTGCCAAATGCTTGGGATGCTAGCAGTGCAAGTATTTTTCAAAAAAGTGGGTTTAAAGCTATTGGAACAACTAGTGCAGGAATAGCAATTTCTCTAGGCTATTTGGATGGTGAAAACCTTCCCTTTGAAAAAATGATAGAAGCTCTCAAATTAATTGTCAATTCTGTAGATATTCCTGTTAGTGCAGATATTGAAGCTGGATATGGAAAGTCCGTGGAAGAAGTAATAGATAATGTTAAACAAGTTATTTTAGCAGGAGTAGTTGGAATAAACCTTGAAGATGGGACAGGAAATCCAAATGAACCTATTCTAGACATTTCAATGCAAGTCAAAAAAATTGCTGCAATTAAAGAACTTTCTCAATCATTAAACATGCCTTTATTTATTAATGCACGTACTGATCTTTATTGGTTAAAGATTGATGACCCTTCACTTCGATTTCAGTCTGCCATCAAACGAGTAAAAGCATATGAGGAAGCAGGTGCAGATTGTATTTTTATTCCTGGTGTAACAAATATAGATACCATCAAAAATTTTAGGGAAAAGATCTCTTGTCCAATTAACTTGTTAGTTGGATCAGATACACCATCTTTAAATGAGTTATCTAAAATTGGAATTGAAAGGGTGAGTAGTGGTTCTGCTCCTTTTAGAGCTACAATAACATTGTTAAAGGAAATTAGTGAGGCTATTATGTTTCATGGAAATTTTAAACCAATGATTGATGATGTTATTACTTATGATGATATGACGGAATTACTTAAGCCAAGCAAAGAACTATAAAAGTCATTAATTAAATGACAGAACTATTTTTTCTAAGTTCATGAAACTTAGGAAATAAGGTTTTATATAAGTTATACACTAAACTACTGATGGTTTAGGAGGATACTTATGAATAGCAAAGAAAAATTTGAATTTATGAAAACAGGGAAAATATATCTATTGGTAAAATATAATATAATTTAATCACTGTGGTATTCATTCTTCGACGAGTGTGAATCCTATAAAACAACCTCAACTCCAATGCCATCAGAGTTGAGGTTGCTTTTACTTTTTTATATTAAGAACAAAAACTAATCAGTTGATGTAATCTTCTCTAATTCATTCAATAATTGATCAACTAATTGACTGATTAGAATTGTATTATGGCTAGTAAATCCTTCTTCTAATCCCACTTTAATCATACGTTCTCTCGCTGCCTCTATATCTACCAGTAAAGCCTTTCTTAAAGTACTATTATATCTATATCTTTGCAATTATGTAATCACCTACCCCTCTAAGTTGTTAAGTCTTTATTTAACATTAACTGGATTTTTAACATATAACAATAATTGTTCCAGTAAAAGCCAATTAAGAGCATAGAATGAGGGTTTTGGGGTTTGAATAGTTAAGTTTTTATACTTAAAACCTATTTTGATTCATAAATTAATGGAAAATAATGAAGTTCGTAAAAGTATACCTTTGCGAACAAAAATAAAACTGAATTAGCGAACGGTTTCAAAAGTTCGTTTAAGTATAAAAACAATATACGAACGTTTTTAATCTAACACACAACTTTTACGAACGTTTTTAAGTAACAGGTGTAAATGATAAAACTTTATGTAATAACTATAGCAAAGACCGCCCAATTCATAAGTGTATAGGTGGTCTTAACTGTATGTATGCTGTATATCTATTCGCAAATTATTGACATCATTTTTTTATATTAAAGGCTAAGGCTTCTTTAGATGGATGGAAATTTTTATTTTCAGGCAAATGTATCTTTTGATTATGGAAAGATTGGTAGTAATCTGATTTTAAGTTGGAATTAACTTTTATGATATAATCTTCATTAATCATTATTAATCCTTTATCAAATAATCTGTGAATGTCTATCCTAAGCAATATTCCATTTTGAATATGATCACTTTCTTGATTAACATACGGTTGGATATGGCAAGCTTCCAAAACATCTTTACAATTTTCACCACTTACGGCACATTTTTCATATACAGAGGTAATCATTTGTTTAAAAGCTACAGGATCATTCCTTCTTTTTCTAGATACTTCCTGTCTTTCAGACTTTTCCTTATCAACTAAGGCAAAGTTAGGCATATGCTCTTGTTCTATTTCATCATAAAATTCATTAATAATTTTACTATTTATATGACCTGTTACTCCTGGATAATAATAGTGCCCACTAGCAAGTTCTAGAGGACTGACATTGAACCTTTTAGCTATATGCTTCCAATGAGTGGAATTTTTAAAGTTTTCTATTGGTATACCTGTCTTATTTTTTAAATCAATTGCTGCTTTCATCATTCCACTATAACCTAAAGTTTTAACTGTTATATTGAAGTTAGGAGAGAATTCCTTTAAAATTCCAAAACGTCTATTTATTAAAGCAGGTTCTGCTCTAGCCATCTCATCTTTAACATTTTTCTTTGTATTAGAAGGTCTAATAACATAATCATTTTGTACAAGTCTACTAACAGATGTACCCGCATCTACTTGACCATTATTAGAATAATAATTTCTTTGCTCTATTGCACCTTTTAAAAAAACTAAACATCTTTGTGACACTTTTAGCTGACGCTTTCCTTTTTTGTCACCTAGAAGATTTAAGGTTCCATCATTCCAATCAATATCTCCTTCTTTTAAATTTAATATTTCTGAAGTTTCATAGGTACCAACCCCTTCAAATAATAGTTGACAAAGGGCAGCATCTTGTTTGTTATGAAACCTTGAAATAAGTTCATTAAAATCTTTTTCACTTATTAAGTTTCTTCTCCTATCACTAATAAACTGTTTGTCCCATTCTGGTCCTACTTGTAATAAAGGATTAGTCTTATCTATTCTTAAGTCTCGATAATAATTAAAATATTTTTGGAGAACAAATTTCCTGCTAATATAAGTATTTTTTTGTATTTTAAATCTTTTAAATAGTATTGATAACTCCTCCAAGTTAAAAGCATATAAATTTTTATTAAGCTTTTGTTCTAAAGAAGCACTTTGTTTGAAAATAATATCACATCTCTCTGCATAGCTATTTGATATAGATTTTATAAAAGCTTGTTTTTCCTTTTTATCGTAATACATAAAATTCTCCCCCAAAAAAAGAATGTGAAAACTAATGGACTATAAAAATCCTAAAATAACCATATTATTAAACCTATATTACCTTATTTTTCAAAATAATTAACCATATTCAAGTTAAAACAAATAAACTTTCCCTCTCCAACAGTAAAAAACTCCAGTAGTTTTTCCTTTTTTTAAGCTGCCCATGGTGTGTAAAACTAGTTTACATAGGACTGGTTATCAAAAATCAGATGCAAAAAAGCCCTTATTTATGAAGTAAGGGCTTTTTAAAAAATAAGTTTCTTTTAATTCATTTAATTTATATCCAATTATTTATTGAGAAAAGGTTTTCCTTTTAAATATATAAAGTCTCTATCCTTAGGAAAAACATAAACACTATTTTCCCATGACAAAGAATTACCTCCGACTATTAATAAGATTGGTTCTGGACAATTATAAGAACGAGATTTAGAAATAGATGTCATTTGTTTAATATCTTGATGACTCAATTTTGAACTACTGTTTGGATGGTAATGCCACTCACCAATATAAAATTGCCTTTTTTCTTTCCATAATGTATCTAACCTCCGTTTAACGCCGTGAGTACCTCGGTAAAACCATGTAGGACCACCTTTTGAATCAGAGGGTGCTTTTAATATTTCAGTAATAACTGCAAGATTACATTCGTCTGTATAATACCCGATCAGTATACCACCAGTCTCATTAGGCAAGGCATCATGACATAATTTATATACTTCGTCCATTAACTTTTTATCTATAGAAATTCTATATATATTTTTCCTATCTTTAAAGATTACTTTACCCATTAAATTTCACTTCTTCAACTAACTTTAAACCTTCAAACGCTCCATTAGTTACTTGCTGCTCATAGACACTAAGAATAGGAACGTCTTGCTCTTGATGAATTCTTTCAAGCTTTTTCACAGCAGTTGCAGCCATTATCCAAATATCATCAGTTCTGGCTGGAAACAACGGGTGCCAGCACCCTAAACCTTCTCTAGGAAATGTATACCCTTGGTAATGGTCCTGTTCTTTTATTAACCATGGACGAATCATTTCCTTGAAAATTTCATTTGGGAAATTTAAACCCATGCTATTAAAAAAGAATAGCCTTTTTCCTCCAAATCCTAAAGAAACAGAAACAAACCTTTTTGGATGTGGCCACGTATAATTTTCTAAATAACCTAGTACCTCGTCTTCTCCTGTACAGTCTAGAATTATATTATACTTTTCCAGCTCTTTGCTATTATGATTTAGATTATATTGTAAAGTGCCATTAAATGAAGTAACTTTACTATGTAGCGAAGACCGATTAAGCTTATCTGCCAATGATTGTGCTTTATATTTATCTATATCATTAATTAAAAGAGTATGCCTGGTTATATTACCCATTTCTAATAAATCGAAATCAGTAATTCCTAACTTCTCTACACCACCTCTTATTAATAATTCTCCAACGGAAGCTCCAAGAGAACCTGCCCCTATTTGTAAAACCTTTGAATTACATAGGGATTTAGGTAACATCCCTCGACTCATAATGGATTCTTTAGACCAATTAAATGAGTGCATCCAGTTAATTTTCCGATACTTATTTATGTGATGGGTTGATTTATTGGTTATAACTTCCTTTTCTTTTAAGTGTGTTCTCTTAAACCCTGCTTTAAAATCAAATAAAATAGGTATTTCTATACCTTTCCAAAATATCTCTGAATCTTCATCACTTAATTTATTTCTTATTGGAAATCCAACTAGCAATATATGTGCTAGTTTATTTCGATAATTTTGCTTATTTTTCAACAAATTTATTTTTTTTAGCAAATCAATGCCTTGCTTATCACAAACAGCTTCTAATTCTTCCCATGTCGAAGGAGCCTGCCATGGTTCTAAAAAAGGGACTTCTTTTAAAAGAATCCATGATCCTATCACTCTATTGTCGCATTTAAACTGGGAGGCATACTGTCCCCAGTTGATTTCTCTAAAACATTGACCATTAGGTTTTTTGAAATGTCTAACTAAAAATGTACCAGGTAAAATCAGTGAGAATTCTACAATACCAAATTTAATGTCAGTAGAGTTCCAGTATCTAAATGATTGGTAATTCTCTAAAAAACCTAGTTTTAACCCGGAATATTCAGGGAAATCAACTAACTCAAAAGGCTCATCATCAATTGTAAGGTTATTTAATGAAGCAGCTATTAACCAATATATAGCTCTTTCTACATACCAATTTAAACGCTTATCTTCTTCAAAAGGTTCGTTGTTTGTAATAAAACGTCCAAGTGTTCTCACATTTGTATCTAGACATAACATCCCTGATCGCCAAGGATACGCTTTATTACCTTCTCCATTATACATTTGGTGTGGAAAAGTTTGAGTAAAACCGTTAACCTTCGCAGGATAAAAACTAATGCTTCCCTTAGGATATTCGTTATCAATTAATATGTACCATTCTGTCTCTTTGGGTAAAATGTCTGCCTTTATTTTATCTGAAAAAAGAGAACAATGGAGAATCCATTTTTCTATGGATTCGTTCCATTCTAGGTCATTTAACAAAGTTATTCCTTCTATAAACTCTGTTGCCCTGCGTCCTCTTAATAGCGATTCACTTGGAACTACATGATTTGTCATCCAAATCTCCCACCTGAAACAGAAGAGCTTGGTTCCTCCCTCTTAGTAAAAGAGCTATTTTGTGATGTTGTTACATTTGATGGCGGTTCTGGAAACTTAGAGCCGAAGAGCTCCCTCCATAAATTTATACTATCTACTTTATCTTCACAATCTAATGCTTCTCTTGCTAATGAGGCAGCATTAGACACTAGATTATAAAACTCCTCGTATTCCTCATCAGTAATACGTTTAAACACATCATGTTCGGGTACTCCATGGTCCTTTAATTCTGGCTTTGAAGGATGATCTGATACTATATTTTCTAAAGTTAAGGTTACTCCTTTTGCAACCGATGATATATTATCGGGACAACAATTTCCTATGAAATGTTCTAAGGGATAGCCTTTTGGATACTTTGGATCAGGGTTTAGTTTTTTCCACCATTTTAACGCTTTAACTACATTAACATAGTGACTATTACAAGCAGCATTTTTGTCCCAAGTCCATTTAATTTGAGCTAGTGGATCTGTTTCTTCCCACTTATTAGCTTCACGATCAGGTATTAAAAGTGGTTCACTTTTCCAAGCTGGTTCTTCTTTAGAACTTTCATTAGAAAAACTCCATGATTTTGTAAGTTTCCAGTGGGATAATTCCTCTAATGACTCAGATATACAAACACTTTCAGATTCTAAAAGTTCCTTTTGTGCCTCTGATGGAGCTGATGTAATAACTAAATCTAATTCAACATAACTGAGTTCAATACCAATTGATCTTCCCTGCATTTTCCACTTTCCACTATAATGCTCGTCTAGAAATGGAATAAATAAATCTAGAGCTTGTTGAGGGGTATATTCTTCTGAATCTAAGTTAGTAACAACAATTACATCTACATCAGATTTGTTATTGTTTTTTGGCTTTACAGCAGTAGCTCTACGATAGCTGCCTTGCAAAAAGGTGGTTATTATAAAAGGTGAAATACTTTCATCTTCTAGTAACCTTTTTCTTAAAGTTTTGTGGCCAGTTTTTAAGTCATCAGTTTGATTTTTTGTTAATCTTATGTTCGATAAGAAATCTGTAAAATAGGGTTTAACTTCCATACAACTAATACCTCCATTTGGTTTTTTAATAGAGTCATCTTCTAAAACTATTCATAGTAACAAACAAAATAGCTAAGTAATATGTCTTACGTTAACTTCTATTACAACAAAATTACTGTAATAATATTTTACTAACTCTTTCTATATTTTACTATTTTTTAACCTTTAAAGTTTTATTTTTTACAAAATACTCAAAGTATTCTTTCAACCAGAGTCATGTACCATCCCCATCACAACAATGAAAATTTAATATTCTCTAAAAAACATTGACCTTTTTTGACGTAAAACATATTATAAAAACAGATGTTTGGTTCCAGAACTAAGCTCAATTATTAATTCTTATCATCTTTGGCCTTTTTTGTAGTCCACATAAAGTTCTTGATAAGCTTTTAAAGTATTAAGCTTTTCGTTTTATAGAACTCCTTAACATCTCCATTACTAATCTCTCTTTTACATATACAAATATAAAGTAAGGACTTTATTTATCCTCAGAAAAATAAGGAAATATACCAAGCGTAAAATTAATTTAATGAAAATTTTAAATTTATTTAAAAAGGTGGTACAAGATAATGAAGGTTGAGAACGCTAAATTATACCCGGTTTCAGAAAATAATAATGATACAGCAGTAGTATTCGTTCACGGATTAGGGGGACATCCAAATAACACATGGAGAAAAGACGACCTGTCAAAAAGCCTCCCTGAATTACTTGGACTTGATACCTCTCTTAAGGAGTTTGACTTTTATAGTTACGGTTATAGAACAGGGTTAACAATGTCACAGTACGCTTTTCCAGACGCAGCAGAATTACTTTATGGAGACATTCAAGCACAATTAACAGATCGAAATATTATTTTTGTATCTCATAGTATGGGGGGCTTAATTGTTCAAAAATATATTATAAATCTCTTCAAAAATTTTAACGCAGAAAGTTTGAAGCGAGTTAAAGGGGCTATTTATTTGTCTGTTCCTTTTCTAGGTTCTGGATGGGCTTCTATCCTTCCAAAAATAGGTGCTAATATGCAGATTAACTCTTTAAGAAAAGCTAACCCGTTACTCGTGGAGTTGGAGGAAGATTGGCACAAATATTTATATCGCGGAGGTATTGAAAATTTACCAGAAAACCTTAAGCATAAAATACCTCAGATTGCTTTTCATGGGGCTCAAGATCAAATTGTATCTAAAGCTTCAGCATCACCTCTTCATCTTGATGCAACAATATATAAAGTGGATCAGGACCATAAAAGCATTTGTAAGGTTGATCAAGAAAGCACAGTGTTTAAAAATATCAAAGATTTCTTAATTGATATTAAAAAATCTTTGGAACCTAAAGCTATGGTTCTACATGTTCATGGTTATGAAAAACAAGAGTATCCTCTTCAACCAGACGTGGAACTAGACTGGACTAACTTTTTCGATGTTTCAACTAAACCCAGAGTCCTTCCTGAATTAGATAAATGGACTAATGAGCTAATTCCTCAATTACAGTTTGCTACAACAACCTGGTCACAAGATTGGGTGAAAAAAGGTGGCCGTATACGTGTATATTCTAAACTTTGTTTGCCTGGAGGGCTTTTAATTGGTAATCGCTTCAGCCGAACAAAAGGAGCCATTATCGAGGTCGAACATTATAATCAAGTATGGTCTTCTGAAAAAGCGGACAAAAATTTTAAAGCCATTCCTAAACGGATACCTGGAAATGATCCTGAAAGTAAAAGGGCAATCCTTGTTTTAAGTGTCACTAACAACATCCAACCACAAGTAGTACAACACCTTGAAAAAATTAATACAGACTATCGTATGTTAGTTAATATTTGTCCACCAGGTGGCGCTAATCAAGAAAGTATTAAAAGTAATGAACAAGCTGTAGCGTATGCTAAGGATGTGAAGAATATGGCTGATGATTTAAGTAGACAAGGCATTGAAGAATTTTATTTGTTCTTAAATTGTCCTTTTAGTATTGCTGTATTCGTTGGTCACCATTTGACAGCAATGTGCCCTATCCAAGTGTTTGATTACGCTGTTCCAGGTTACACATTATCATGTAAATTATAGTAATAGATTACAGCTAATAAAAATAAATTCCTCCAAACTTATAAGTTAAGAGTTATCTCCAATTAATATATACAAAAAAGGAACCAACATAATTTAAGGTTGGTTCCTTTTTTAGCAGAATTGCACAACTAGAATTATATCTTATCATCTTCGATTACTAATTGCATTTGGAATATATCTGATTCTGTAATTCCTGCCTTTTTCAACTCATCTTGAAGAGTCATTCCCTCTTCGATCTTTATTTTCCTTTTCGTACCGTCTCTTAATGTAAAGATCCTCATTTGATACATTTTGTTACTTCTCCTTAAATAATAAATAGGATTTTTAAATTTAATTTCTCAAATAACCAATAATACCACCAAAGATTCCTATTGCAAGCGAAATGGGAACAGCAGCTATTCCCCCGTAAGCAACCGCAAACCCTAATCCGTCTGCAAGTGATGGATCATCAGTTATGTGATTTGCTTGTATAGCAACCCAAATTAGTAACGCACCAACCATTACAACAAAAGAAATAATAGTAGTCAGTAAAAATGCGCTGAAAGCTTTAATCATAGATTCCCCTTCATCCTTATTCATATAGAGTATTTGTTCTTCTTATTGTAA
>Ga0209795_10001361_pt1 | contig 15477 bp, 16 predicted proteins | sample AgamicOrMarz_FD_187166 | JGI IMG/M metagenome (GOLD analysis project Ga0209795, IMG submission 187166) | Agave microbial communities from Guanajuato, Mexico - Or.Ma.rz (SPAdes) (version 2) | ecosystem: Host-associated > Plants > Phyllosphere > Phylloplane/Leaf | place: Guanajuato, Mexico...
TGCTTTTTACATTCATCGGGCTTTGACTTATGACCTCGAGGAGCTAGGAGCCGCAGCTAGACATCATACTATTTCTTTCCCTGAATAAAGAGTAATTACTCAAAAGGAAAGTAACTTTTTACTTCTTAAGGCATTGCTTATTATAATGAATGAAATTAAAAAACAAACAACATATAAACTAAATAATCCAATAACTACAAAATAGTTAAACTGGAAGAATGAAAATACGATATTAATGTGTTAGACAATGGATGAGCATCGAACAACCTTGTCTAACACATTTTTATTTGAATTTTATCATGATGTTTGGCCCTTACTTCATATATTTTATAAAAAGGATGGTGAAGTTAAATGGCCAGAATTTCAGATTTTCAAGTTAAAGATGTTGTAAATGTTGCCGATGGTAAGAAATTAGGCAATATTGTTGATTTAGATATTGATCAATCAAATGGAAAAATCACTTCAATTATTTTAACAAAGCCAGGGAAGGGCTTAAATTTTTTTAGTAAAGAAGAGGAAATGACAATTTATTGGAATGATATTGTGAAAATAGGTGAAGATGTTATTTTGGTAAAATATCGTTCATCTGTGGATTTGGATGAAAACCAAGCAAGTCCAGTTAAATACACATAAAAAAACTCGTTGACTAAGAGTTTCAAGGCGATGAATGGAGCATAGTTGCACTTTTACTTTATTCTTAAATTAGCCTATCACGTCAAATACGATTCCTTGCAGTTAATTTTATTTTCGAAAGTGAAAAAAATAAGTGTGTTTTGTCAAAAATAATCAAAAATGTGAAATCTATGGTAAAATATAGGAAACCATTAACTGGTTTACATATATTTACTAAATTAGTTTCTGTGAGGTCTTATAAATATGAAAGAGAGCTTCATTCAATCGACTGAAAGTACTTTTAAGATTCAACCTTGGGAAGACTCATACAAACATTTAGTTGCAGGATTTACAACAAAAAATGATGGAGTTAGCCAAGGTTGTTTCACTTCTTTTAATCTTGGATTACATGTAAATGACTCGAAGGATATTGTCGTAGAAAATAGAGAACTCCTTGCGAGTAAATTAGATTTTTCAAAGACGAAATGGGTTTGTTCAGAACAAGTTCATGGGAATAATGTCGTGAAAGTAACTAAAAAAGATTGTGGCAAAGGTGTTACTGATTATGAAACTAGCATCGAGACAACAGATGGTTTTTATACGAATGAGGAAAATATATTATTAACTTCTTGTTATGCAGATTGTGTTCCATTGTATTTCCTTGAGCCAATAAGTAAATTTATTGGTTTAGCTCATGCAGGTTGGAAAGGTACTGTTCAAAACATTGGCGGACGTTTAATCGAAAAATGGAATAAAGAAGAAAACTTACAACTAAAAAATATCCAAGTTGCAATCGGGCCATCAATTGGTGATTGTTGTTATGAAGTGGATGATTTTGTGATGAATAAGCTAAACGATGCTTTTGAACACAAGATTCCTAATAATATTTTAACCACTTTACAAAATGGGAAATTCAAATTGAATTTAAAAGAAGCAAACAAACAATTACTCATTAGATCGGGCATTAGTGAAGAAAATATAATAATGACAAATTATTGTACAAGTTGTAATCCGAGCATATTTTTTTCTCACCGTAGAGATGGTGGAAAAACAGGAAGAATGATGAGTTATATTGGTTGGAGGAACTAGCATCATGACAGTCAAACAAAATTATGAACGTATTAGTGAACAAATTAATGCAGCTAAAGTAAGAGCAAATCGAAATGATGAAGTAACTCTAATAGCTGTTACTAAACAAGTATCTACTGAAGTGGCTAAAGAAGTTTTAGCTGAAGGTATACTTCAATTAGGCGAAAATCGTTTTGAGGGTTTAAAGGAAAAACAAGAACACATTAAAAGTGATGTTGTTTGGCATTTTATTGGCTCACTTCAAACTAGAAAAGTAAAAGACATCATACATAGAATAGATTACCTACATTCTTTAGATCGACTATCCTTAGCAGAAGAGATACAAAAAAGAGCAACAGAACCATTAAAATGTTTCCTACAGGTCAATGTATCTGGAGAAGACTCAAAGCATGGCATACATCCAAATGATGTAATTGAATTTGCTAGACAGCTTTCAGAATTTGATAAAGTACAAGTTGTTGGGTTAATGACAATGGCACCATTTACTGAGGATGTAACAATCATTCGAAATAGTTTCAAAGGATTAAGGGAGTTACAAGAAAAAGTAAAAAATCTACAGATTGCAAATATTCCATGTTCTGAATTATCAATGGGTATGTCTAATGATTTTGAGATTGCAATAGAAGAAGGTGCTACATTCATAAGAATCGGTACTGATTTAGTAGGAAAGGGAAGGTAGAGGAAATGAGTATTATTGGAAAAGTAAGAAACTTTTTTGCAATGGAAGATGAGTATGAAGATGATTATGAATACGAAGAGCAACAACAGCAGCAACAAAAACAATATCAACAACAGCATCAACAGCAACAATTTTCAAAACAAGTAAATGAAGACATTAACCATGAGCGAAATGCATCAAAGCAAAAATTAGTAAGTATACCAGGAGGAGCTTCTTTGTCGTCAAAAGTTGTATTAGCGCAGCCGCGTGAATATGCAGAAGCACAGGATGTTGCAGACCATTTAAAATCAAAAAAAGCAGTAGTAATCAATTTACAACAAATGCAAATCGATCAAGCTAAACGCTTTGTTGATTTCTTAAGTGGTACAGTTTATGCAATAAGTGGAGATATAAAAAAAATTGGTACAAATACGTTTATTTGTACACCTGATAATATTGATATTTCTGGAACGATTACAGATATGTTATTTGAGGAAGACAATTCCATTAAAAGGTGGTAATTAAATGGGTTTACTTTTAGTCGTTTTATACAAAATAATCCAGTACTACAGATACGTCATCGTAATTCATATCATTTTATCTTGGTTCCCTCAAATAAGACAATCAGGCTTCGGTCGCTTAATTGGTAGGTTATCAGAACCATATTTAGAGCCGTTCCGTCGAATTGTTCCGTCAATCGGTATGTTTGATTTTTCACCAATTATTGCGTTATTTGCTTTAGAATTTGCTGGAATTGGAATAATAAGTCTTTCTCATTACTTTTAAAAAGAGAATCTAACAGGTTCTCTTTTTTTATTAAAATAGATAGTTTAATGAAAAAGAGGATTGCATCAATGAGTATTTATGATCATTTTAGAAAAGAAGAGCATGTTTTCGTAGACAAGGTTCTCAGTTGGAAGGAAGAAGCAATTGAACGCTATTCTATTAAGTTGACAGATTTTCTTGATTTAAGAGAACAAATGATTATGCAATCAATTATCGGTAATCAAGGTGAGTGTTTTGTTGCTTTTTTTGGTGGTCGTGAGGATTGTGAACGAAAGCGTGCGATTATTTATCCGAGTTTTTATATACCAGTTGAAGAGGATTATTCTTTGGTTGCATTTTACTTAGTTTATGCAACTAAATTCCACACTTTATCTCATCGGCAAGTATTGGGAACATTAATGTCTTTAGGAATCACAAGAGGAAAATTTGGTGATATTCTAATTAAAAATGATATGATCCAAGTAATTGTTGCTGATGAAATAGCAAGTTTTGTAGAAAGTAACTTAAATTCTGTAGGAAAATCACCAATTAAATTAAAGAGAATTTCATTTAAAGAATTGATTGAATCAGATGATGTTTGGCAAACTAATAATGGGACGGTATCATCACTAAGATTAGATGTCTTATTGAGTGAATTCTATAATATATCAAGACAAAAAGCTCAAAGCTTAATTAAAGCCGAACACGTTAAGGTAAATCAGCGAGTTATTGATTCTACTTCTTTTTTATGTGAAGAAGGAGATTTATTCTCTGTCAAAGGTTTTGGTAGAGGAATGCTGATGTCAATTGATGGCTTATCAAAAAAAGAAAAATGGCGGATAAACTACGGTGTTAAAAAATAGTCAGAAATTGTAGAAGGAAAAACGTAGAAACTGTCGAAAATTTATTATAACCGATTAATAAAGAACATACATACATGGAGGTGGCTTAATTGCCCTTAACACCACTTGATATTCATAATAAAGAATTTGGTAAAAGTTTTCGTGGCTATGACGAAGATGATGTTAACGAGTTTTTAGATCAAGTCATAAAAGATTATGAATTAGTTATTCGTGAGAAGAAACAATTAGAAGAACAAATGCTTGATTTGAAAGAAAGATTAAAGCATTTTTCTACTATAGAAGAAACTTTAAATAAGTCAATTTTGATTGCGCAAGAAGCTGCTGAAGATGTAAAAGGTAGTGCCCAAAAAGAAGCTAAATTGATCATTAAAGAAGCAGAGAAAAATGCTGATCGTATTATCAATGAAGCTTTAATTAAATCAAGAAAAGTTACAATGGAATTTGAAGAACTTAAGAAGCAATCGAAAGTTTTCAGAACTCGTTTACGAATGGCAATTGAAACTCAATTAGAGATGTTAGGTCATGAAGATTGGGATCATATTTTAGACGATAAAGAAACAGAAGAGATCGCAAATTAGTCGTATAAGCCTTGACGATTTGTAAAGTTTTACATATAATTTATTAGATATTAATAGTAAATCGGTGACAGGGAAGAGTACTTCTATAAATCTAAGTAGCGAGTCAAGGATAGTGTAAGCTTGATATAGAAAATAGAAGGAAAATCACCCTAGAGTGCTTTTCTGAAAATGAGTAAGAAAAGACGTTTCATTCACGTTACGAATGCTAAGTGGACAATGATTTTATGAAATTTATTGTCAATTAGGGTGGTACCACGGGAAACCTTTCTCGTCCCTTTTTTGGGATGAGGAAGGTTTTTTTTAGTCTTATACGATTTATTATACATAATAGACAACTCCACTAATAAAAGGCTTGTAAGATGGATACAATGCGTTAATGTGGAATTTAAAAAATGTAAAGTAAGCTGGTATAGAGTAGTTTACTTGCCTAAAACGGCTGGCTTTAGAAGAATTAAGTTTAAAAATGGAGGAAAGCAAATGGAGTACAAAGATACGTTACTTATGCCAAAAACTGAATTTCCTATGAGAGGAAATTTACCTCAACGTGAGCCACAAATTCAAGAAGAGTGGAACAAAAAAGATATTTATGCAACTGTTCAAAAACATAACGAAGGAAAACCTTCATTTATATTACATGATGGACCACCTTATGCAAATGGTGACCTTCATATGGGACATGCACTTAATAAAGTATTAAAGGATTTCATTGTACGTTTTTATAATATGAATGGATACCGTTCTCCTTACGTTCCAGGTTGGGATACTCACGGTTTACCGATTGAACAAGCATTAGCAAATAAAAAAGTAAATCGTAAAGAAATGTCAGTAGCAGAATTCCGTAAACTATGTGAAGAATATGCTTACGAGCAAGTAGAGCGTCAAAAAGAACAATTTAAACGTTTAGGAATTTTAGGTGATTGGGACCGACCATATATAACACTTGAAAAAGAATATGAAGCTGAACAAATTAAAGTATTCGGTAAAATGGCTACTAAGGGATTAATTTATAAAGGTCTAAAACCAGTATATTGGTCTCCATCAAGTGAGTCTGCACTTGCAGAAGCGGAAATCGAATACCAAGATAAGCGTTCAGCATCAATCTATGTTGCATTTGCAGTTGAAAATGGGAAAGACGTTTTAAACGGTGGAGAGAGATTCATTATTTGGACTACAACTCCATGGACGATCCCGGCTAACTTAGCTGTATGTTTACATCCAGACTTAAGCTATGATGTAGTATCTGTAAATGGTGACAAGTTCGTAGTTGCTAGTGAGCTAAGAGAATCTGTAGCAAAAGAACTAGGTTGGGAAGATGCAGTAGTTGAAAAGACTTTTAATGGTTCTGAACTTGAAGGAATCATTTGTAAGCATCCATTGTATGATCGCCAGTCAGTCGTAATTTTAGGTGATCATGTAACAACTGACGCTGGAACAGGTTGTGTTCATACTGCACCAGGACATGGTGAAGATGACTTCCGTGTAGGTCAACAATATGGATTAGAAGTGCTTTGTCCAGTAGATGAAAAAGGTGTTCTAACAAAAGAAGCTCCTGGATTTGAAGGTTTATTCTATGATGAAGCTAATAAAGAAATTACAAAAGCATTAGAAGAAAAAGGTGCTTTATTAAAATTACAATTTATCACACACTCTTATCCACATGACTGGAGAACGAAAAAGCCAATTATCTTCCGTGCAACAGCACAATGGTTTGCATCAATTGAAGCAATTCGTGAACAATTAATGCAAGCTGTTCAAGATACTAAGTGGTTCCCAGCTTGGGGAGAAACTCGTCTATTCAACATGGTTCGTGATCGTGGAGATTGGTGTATTTCACGTCAACGTGTATGGGGAGTTCCAATCCCAGTATTCTATGCTGAAGACGGAGAAGCAATTATAACTGAAGAAACGATTGAACATGTTTCTAACTTATTTAAAGAGCATGGATCAAATATTTGGTTTGAAAAAGAAGCAAAAGAATTATTACCAGAAGGATTTACACATCCTGGTTCACCAAATGGTAACTTCTCTAAAGAGAAAGATATCATGGATGTATGGTTTGATAGTGGTTCATCACATCAAGCGGTATTAAACACTCGTGAAGAACTATCTTTCCCAGCTGATATTTACTTAGAAGGTTCTGACCAATACCGTGGTTGGTTTAACTCTTCATTAAGTACAAGCGTTGCTGTAACAGGTCAAGCTCCTTATAAAGCTGTAGTAAGCCATGGCTTCGTTTTAGATGGTGAAGGTCGCAAGATGAGTAAATCAATCGGAAACATCGTCCTACCATCAAAAATTATGAATCAATATGGTTCAGATATTTTACGTCTATGGGTAGCTTCTGTAGATTATCAATCTGATGTTCGTATTTCTGACGCATTAATGAAACAAGTTGCTGAAGTATACCGTAAAATCCGAAATACGTTCCGTTTCTTACTAGGAAACTTAGATGGATTTAATGCAGAACAAGATGCTTTAAAATATGAAGAGCTACGCGAATTAGATCAATACATGCTAGTTAAATTAAACAATGTGGTTAAAACTGTTCGTGAATCATACGAAAAATATGAATTTGCAAATGTTTACCATACAATTCAAAATTTCTGTACAACAGAATTAAGTTCTTTCTATTTTGATTTATCAAAAGATGTTTTATATATCGAACCAAAAACGAATAAAGATCGTTTAGCAATTCAAACAGTATTACATGAGTCATTACAAGCATTAACTCGTTTAGTAGCTCCAATTTTACCTCATACAGCTGAAGAAGTTTGGTCACATATGGCAGGAACTTCTGTTGATAGCATTTTCTTAACTGAAATGCCAGACGTTAAAGATTTCGGCGATACTCAAAGTTTAGAAGCTAAGTGGGAAAAATTCATGGATTTACGTGATGACGTATTAAAAGCACTTGAAGTTGCACGTAATGAAAAAGTAATCGGTAAATCTCTAACTGCAGCAGTTAAAATCTATCCTAATACAGAAGTTGCTGAGCTATTAAATTCGATAAATGAAGACTTCAAACAATTATTAATTGTTTCTCAAGTAGAAATTGCAAATAGCGATGAGCAAGCTCCTGAAACAGCGCAAAAATTTGATACATTAAGTATAGAAGTAACTCCTGCGACAGGTGAAACTTGTGAACGATGCTGGGTAGTTACAGAAGAAGTTGGAAAAGATGAAGATCACCCTACACTTTGCTTACGTTGTGCAAGTGTTGTAAAAGGTATGTAATCAATCAGTGGAAAGTACTTAATAGAAGAGTCGAAAGTTTAATCTTTCGACTCTTTTTAATTTGGATTTGTGTTAATATTTTTCAAAAATTGTAAAAAAGTATGTATTGGTGTATGTTATGTTTACAGTACTAAAAATAAGATATAAGAGGTTAATACATAATGAATTATGAAAATAATCCAAATTGGAATAAATTAACTGATTTAATGAAGAAGCGAGTGGAATTAAGAGAAAAGGGATACAGCTATCAAGAAATTGCTGACTTAGAGCAGAAAAGTCGTTCAAGTATACAACAAAGTATCAAGCGCTCATATTACCTTTTAGGAATAAAAGAACCAGATATTAAAGGAATTCTAAAAAAAGAAATTGATCGGTCTGTTCATATAGAAGGAATTAGAAATGAAATGCTTGAGGAAATGCGAAAACAAGGAATTAGGGAATTTGTAAAAGAGTTTATTAAAAGAGATGATGTAAGAGAAATTCTTAAAGAAGAATATAGAAAAGAATTCGAAGATGAAAAAGGATGATCGTTAGTAAAATCTTCCTTTTTTTATTTTTTTATTGTATGTATGTATGTGTTGATGTAAGATTGTTCTTGTAAGCGATAACAACAACTAAAAACAAACATTGGGGGAATACAATTTGAATAAAAACATCAAAAAAGTAACTCGAACAGTTTTAGGAATTGCGATCGCAGCGCCAATGGTTTTAGGATTAGGATCATATGCTGGAGCAACTTCAGGTGCAGTAACTGCTACTAAAGTAGCTGTAAAAGACAGAGCAAGCAATAAGGCTAAAACTGTTGGATATCTAGCTAAAAATCAAAAAATTAACTACTCAGGTTACAACAGTTCATTTGTAAAAGTTAGCTATAAAGGTAAAACAAGATATATTCTTAAAAAATACGTAAAATATGTACCACCAACAATTACGACAACAACACCATCTAATCCGACTACACCAGCAACACCTGCAACACCTGCAACACCATCTACACCAGCTAGCTCAAATGCCTCGATTCAACAACAAATTTTAGACTTAGTAAATATCGAGCGTGGTAAAGGTGGATTAAAGCCATTAACACTATCTAGCTATTTAAATGGAACAGCTCAAGCATGGTCACAAACAATGAGTAATGCTAACAATATGTATCATTCAACATTAAGCTTTAATGGTGGTTATAAAGGGGAAAACATCGCACATGGTCAAACAAGTGCAAATGAAGTAATGACTGATTGGATGAATTCACCAGGCCATAGAGCGAACATCATGAGCCCTAACTTTAAACAACTTGGAGTAGGTAAGGTAGGAACTTATTGGACGCAACAATTTACAGACTAATAATAGTACTCAAATCATTAATTGAAATTTTTTGAAAGATATAAGGAAAACCCGCAAAAGGACATGAAGCCTAAGCGGGTTTTCTTTTTCTGTTTTAAAAAAATCTATATTAAAGAGTAATTATTACTTTATATCACAATTATGAATGGAAATATCTTTAGCCATTTCCTTTAAAGGAAAAAGTTTCACCTATTATCGACTTCAGTTTGAGGGAAAAGTATTTTTACATAAAAAAATTGGGAGTGAAGAAGATGAAGAGCAATGAAATTTTCTATATTAAACAAGAACTCGAACTAATTAAAAATGAATTGCTACATCGTTTATTTTCTGAACCAATAAGTTCTACTGATATTGAGCAGCATCATTCGATTTTCGAGGAGACAAATAAACATCATATCCTCGTTGAAGACATGCAAAATGATTTATATGATATTGAGATTGCCTTGCAAAAAATTGACCATGGATTATTCGGTTTTTGTGAAGTAACTGGGCAAGCTATTCCAATTGAAAAATTAAAAGTGCTTCCAACAGGTCGAACGTTAGAGGATTTTAGTTTTGTAAGAAATCATTACTAATACTATTCATTGTATAAACCTTTCCCCTATGCTAAAATTTGATGAGATATCTAATAAGGTAGGGGATAAATGTGGCATATATTATTGCGGTAATTGTCATTTTAATTGATCAACTGACAAAACTTGCAGTTTTAAAGAAGATGTATTTAGGAGAAAATATTGAGATTATTAAAAATATTTTTTACATAACATCACATCGCAATCAAGGAGCGGCTTGGGGTATGCTACAAGGAAAAATGGGCTTCTTTTATTTAATTACTTTAGTCTTTGTGGTAGCAGTCATTTATTTTATCCAAAAGCACGCAAAAGGTGATCGTTTCCTAGGTTTATCTTTAGGATTAGTTTTAGGTGGTGCGATAGGTAATTTTATTGATCGATTCTTCCGTAAAGAAGTAGTTGATTTTATTCATGTTTATATTTTTAATTATGATTTCCCGGTATTTAATATCGCAGACTCAGCACTTTGTGTGGGCGTTATTTTATTATTTATTATTACTTTATTGGAAGATAAAAGAGGAGTTAAGAAATGACAGTTTTTGCTTTTACAGTTCAAGAGGATCAACATTTAGAAAGAATCGATACGTTTATTGCAACTCAAAATGATGAGTGGTCAAGGTCTCAGGTACAAACATGGTTAAAAGAAGATTTTGTATTAGTGAACGGTGAAAAAATTAAACGTAATTATAAAGTAAAACAGGGCGATGAAATATCAGTTTCAGTACCTGATCCAAAGCCATTAGAAGTTAAGCTTGAGAATATTCCACTGGATGTTTATTATGAGGATGCGGATGTTATTGTCGTAAATAAACCACGTGGAATGGTAGTTCACCCTGCATTAGGTCATGAAACGGGTACTTTAGTGAACGCTTTAATGTATCATTGTAAAGATTTATCAGGTATTAATGGTGTATTAAGACCTGGTATTGTACATCGAATCGATAAGGATACTTCAGGTTTATTAATGGTTGCAAAAAATGATGTAGCTCATGAGAAGCTTGCAGAGCAATTACGTCAAAAAACCTCAGTACGTAAGTATATTGCGATTGTACATGGTGTAATTCCGCATGAGGAAGGTACTATCGATGCGCCAATCGGACGAGATAAAAATGATCGTCAAAGTATGACGGTTACCGAAGAGAATAGTAAAGAAGCTGTGACTCATTTTAGAGTATTAGAGCGATTTGATGAGTTTACTTTAGTTGAATGTCAGCTTGAAACAGGCCGTACTCACCAAATTCGTGTTCATATGAAATACATAGGATACCCGTTAGCTGGTGATCCTAAGTACGGGCCACGTAAAACATTAGATATAGATGGTCAAGCACTACATGCAGCTGTTTTAGGATTTAATCATCCAAGAACAAATGAGTATTTAGAGTTTTCATCACCTATTCCAGAAGTACTAGAAAATATTATTGAACAATTACGCAGATAACTGTTGACAATGATTGAAACATAGGTCATAATGAGGACAGTTGAATGAACCTTTAACACAACCCCGTGAGGTTGAGAAGGAAGCGGAAAAATGAAAAAGGATAATTGTATCCTTTTGCGCTACCCTCTTGTCCATCGGGCAAGAGGGTTTTTTGCTTCTACACTATAAAAGTAGGAGGTAAGGTAAATGACTGAAAAAGCAATTATTTTAGACGAACTAGCGATCAGACGTGGTTTAACAAGAATTGCACATGAAATGCTAGAAAATAACAAAGGTATTGAAAATGTTGTTTTGGTTGGCATTAAAACCAGAGGTGTTTATCTGGCAAAACGTATTGCAGAAAGAATTAAACAGATTGAGGGTAAAGAAGTAATCATGGGCGATTTAGATATTACTCTTTATCGAGATGATTTATCGACAAAGACAGAAAACAAAGAACCATTAGTGAAGGGTTCAAATGTTCCTGTTGACCTAACAAACAAAAAAGTAATTTTAGTTGACGATGTGCTTTACACAGGTAGAACGGTTCGTGCCGCAATGGACGCTGTGATGGATCTAGGTAGACCGGCACAAATACAATTAGCAGTTTTAGTCGATCGAGGACATCGTGAGCTTCCAGTAAGAGCAGACTATGTTGGAAAAAATATTCCAACTTCGAGTAATGAAAAAGTAGTCGTAGCATTAAAGGAAACAGATGACCACGATAAAGTAAGCATATTTGAAAAATAGAAGTCCCTTTTAAATTTGGTCCAGAGAGGCTAACAAAGGGTCTAGTTAGTTGCTGCCTTATTGAAGCAACGCACTTGGACTCTTTGTGTACAAACACAAAGAGTTTTTTTATTGGGAAAATTGGAGGAAAAAACATGATAAAACAAAAACCTGTCCTAGAGATAAATGAAAAACCGAATATAGGTCAATGGATTTTCCTAAGTTTACAACATTTATTCGCAATGTTTGGATCGACAGTATTAGCTCCAATCTTAATCGGAATAAATCCTTCAATCGCACTAATATCAAGTGGGATTGGAACAATTGTGTTCGTACTAATTACAAGAGGTAAAGTACCATCTTACCTTGGATCATCATTCGCCTTTATCGCTCCGATGTTCTACGCGAAAACAAATTTAGAACCTGGTGCAGCGTTCGTAGGAGTTTTCATCACAGGTATTATTTATGCAGTAATCGCACTAATCATTAACAAAGTAGGCGTGAAATGGTTATTCAGAGTATTACCACCAATCGTAGTAGGACCGGTAATTATCGTAATCGGATTAAGCTTATCAACAGTAGCGGTTGGAATGGCAATGAATGGAGCAGACGGCAAATACAGTTCAACATCAATCGCAATCGCATTAATAACGCTAGCAATCACAATTATAACGGCATTATTCACAAGAGGTTTCTTATCAGTCATACCAATTTTAGTAGGAATTATCGGTGGATACATTACTTCAATCTTCTTTGGGGTAGTGAATTTTACGGAAATTAAAAAAGCAGATTGGATAGCAGTTCCTGATTTCACAGTCCCATTTGTTCACTACACACCACATGTCACTTTCCAGCTACTAATTATCTTTGTACCAGTTGCAATCGTGACAATCTCTGAACATATTGGACACCAAGTTGTACTAGGAAGTGTCGTAGGCAAAGACTTAATTAAAGATCCTGGTTTAGATAAATCATTATTTGGAGATGCAGTTTCAACGATGATAGCAGGCTTAATTGGAGGACCTACAACAACAACATACGGTGAAAACATCGGTGTTCTAGCAATCACAAGAGCTTACAGCGTATACGTATTCATTGGTGCTGCAATCTTGGCCATGTCATTTGGATTCATCGGAAAAATCTCAGCGGTGATTAGCTCAATCCCGACACCTGTAATGGGTGGTATCTCAATCCTACTATTCGGAATCATCGCTTCAAGCGGATTACGAGTACTAGTAGAAAACAAGACTGATTTTGCTAAACAACGTAACTTAGTTATCGCTTCAGTCATTCTAGTACTAGGAATTGGTGGAGCAGCAATACACATTGGTAAACAATTCGCATTAGAAGGAATGGCTTTATCAGCTCTAATCGGAGTTGTACTAAATTTAGTCCTACCAGAAAACATTGGTAGCGATCGTACAACTGAAAATAAGGACGAGAGCATAGCTTCATAATTGACAATTAAATGGGGCATTCTTACATTGATAAGACTCCAATAATAAAAAGATGAAATTCATTTAGGGGGATGACGGATGAATCATTTATTAACCATGTCTGATTTAACAATCGAAGAAATTCAAGATTTGCTTAACGAAGCACAAAGCTTTGCAAATGGAGAAATAAGTAGCCTGAAACGTCAGACATTTGTTGCAAATTTGTTTTTTGAAAATAGTACGAGAACTCGCTTTAGCTTTGAGGTAGCTCAAAAGAAACTTGGACTTGAAGTTATAAACCTTGCTGTTGAAAGCTCAAGCATTCAAAAAGGTGAAACTTTATATGACACAGTTAAAACCCTTCAAGCAATTGGAGTTGAAGCAGTCGTAATCCGTCATACACAAGACGAGTATTTTCAAGAAATAAAAGATGCAGGAATGCCAATCCTGAATGCCGGCGATGGATGTGGAAATCACCCAACACAATGCCTACTTGACTTACTAACGATCAAACAAGAATTTGGAAGCTTTGAAGGATTAAAAGTAGCAATTGTTGGAGATTTAAGACACTCAAGAGTTGCACGCTCTAATGCAGAAGCACTAACTAGATTAGGTGCAGAAGTATACTTCGCAAGTCCTGATGAATGGAAAGATGATAAAAATACTTATGGAACATATAAAAATTTAGATGAATTGGTCGAAGAAGTTGATGTCATGATGCTATTAAGAGTTCAGCATGAAAGACACGACGAAGAAACAAATCACATAATGGAAAATTACTTACAGAAGCATGGCCTAACAGTTGAAAGAGCAGCAAAAATGAAATCAACAAGCATTATCATGCATCCAGCACCATTTAATCGAGATGTTGAAATTGCAAGTGAATTAGTTGAATGCAAGCAATCAAGAATATTCAAGCAAATGGAAAACGGAGTATTTGTACGAATGGCTGTGTTAAAAAGAGCCTTACCAACAGTATGGGGAGAGATGAAAAATGAAGTACTTGTTTAAAAACGGTGTCATCTTACAAGAAAATGGTGAACTTCTAAATCGAGATGTATTAGTAGTTAATGGAAAAATCTCAGTAATCGCTGCAACAATCATTGATGAAGAAGCAAAGCAAATTGAATTAGACGGCAAACTGCTTTCACCAGGTTTAATAGATGTTCATGTACATCTTCGTGAGCCGGGCGGTGAACATAAAGAGACAATCGAAACAGGTACGAAGGCAGCGGCAAGAGGAGGATTTACAACAATTGCTGCAATGCCAAATACTCGACCAGTACCAGATACAATCGAGCACCTAAGCGCACTAAACAAAAAAATAGAAGAAACAGCAGTCGTAAACGTATTACCATATGCATCAATTACGATCCGACAAGCTGGTGAAGAGCAAACAGACTTTGAAGTCTTAAAAGAAAATGGAGCTTTTGCATTCACAGATGATGGTGTAGGAGTTCAATCTGCCGAAATGATGTACAAAGCAATGCAAAAAGCAGCTGAACTAAATGTATCAATCGTTGCACACTGTGAAGAAAACACCCTGATTCAAAAAGGTTGTGTCCACGAAGGTAAATTTTCAAAAGAAAATGGTTTAAATGGAATTCCTTCAATTTGTGAAAGTGTTCAAATTGCTCGAGATGTACTATTAGCTGAAGCTACAGGTTGTCACTATCATGTTTGCCATATCAGTACAAAAGAATCAGTAAGAGTTGTACGCGATGCAAAACGTGCTGGAATTAATGTAACAGCTGAGGTTTCGCCACACCATTTAATTCTTTGTGAAGATGATATCCCAGGCTTAGATACAAATTTCAAAATGAATCCTCCATTAAGGAGTGCTGTCGATCGAGAAGCATTAATCGAAGGATTACTTGATGGTACAATCGACATGATTGCAACAGATCACGCACCTCACACAGAAGAGGAAAAAGCTCAGGGAATGCAATTAGCACCTTTTGGAATTGTAGGGTTAGAAACTGCTTTTCCATTATTAAACACTCATTTTGTTGAAACAGGTAAAATGACTTTACAACAAGTAATAAACTTTTTAACAACTAAACCTGCTGAAGTTTTTAACTTAAACAGAGGAAAAATTGAAGTTGGAGCGGTAGCAGACCTAACTGTAATCGACTTAGATTTAGAAGAGGAGATCGATTCAACAACATTCCTTTCAAAAGGTA
>Ga0209795_10001371_pt1 | contig 15438 bp, 15 predicted proteins | sample AgamicOrMarz_FD_187166 | JGI IMG/M metagenome (GOLD analysis project Ga0209795, IMG submission 187166) | Agave microbial communities from Guanajuato, Mexico - Or.Ma.rz (SPAdes) (version 2) | ecosystem: Host-associated > Plants > Phyllosphere > Phylloplane/Leaf | place: Guanajuato, Mexico...
GTCCGGCTGAACATTTTCGTGTTCGCAGGCAAACATCTTGCCCGTGCGTCCCATTCCGGTTTGCACTTCATCCAGGATCAGCAGTGCGCCAAACTCATCGCACAGCTGGCGAACCGCAGGCAGATACCCCGGCGGCGGCAGGATCACGCCGCCTTCACCCTGGATGGGCTCCAGAATCACCGCCGCCACATCATCTCCGGTTTTCCGGCAGTCGGTTAGCTGGGTCCGCATGGCATCAATGTCGCCAAACGCCACATGACGAAAGCCTGGCAGCAGCGGCATAAAGGGTTTGCGGAAGGTTGATTTGGCGGTGGCAGACAAAGCGCCGAGCGATTTGCCATGGAAAGCGCCGGTAGTGGCGATAAAGGTGAACTTTCCGCGCGGCGACTGGTAGGCCTTAGCGAGCTTAAGCGCCGCTTCCACTGACTCTGTGCCGCTGTTGCTAAAGAAGCTGTATTTCAGTTTACCAGGCGTTAATGCGGCCAGCGTTTTCGCGAGCATCGCGCGAAGCGGGTCGAGTAATTCCTGGCTGTGAAGCGGTTGTTTTGCGAGTTGATTCTGTACGGCGGAAACCACAACTGGATTACGGTGCCCCACGTTGAAAATGCCAAAACCCCCCAGGCAATCTATAAATTCCTGTCCCTGGGTGTCGACAAGCGTATTCAGACTGCCCGCCTGCCACTCTACGGCTCCGTAATCCCCGCCAGCGGTAACAGATTTTCGATACTCTAAAAATCCCGGATTCACATGCTCTTTGAAGTAATCAATCACCTCTCGGTTAAGTTGTTTCATCTCCTCATGATCAAGCGTTTGCTTCTCAATGAGATTCAGTGCGTGCGCGGTACAGGCAAGAGCCGAGGCGCTGGAGGGTAACCTGTTCAAAATAAGCTCCGGAGGATCGCGTATCACATGATACTGCGTTAAGTATTGCAGGGATTACGCCACTTCCGGGGGCTTTACGAAAATCGGGATAAACGCCAGGTGAAAATAATATTGCGCAATATTTAATCATGCCGGAGGTGGGGGAGCCTGGTGTCCCGCTGCGCTTTTGTGAAAGAGCAAGACCCCTTTCAGGGCAACTGCACCACGCAGGTGCATGTCGGAGAATGTAGCCATCGTTAACCTATCCTCCTTTGTAGGTAATTTCTTTATGAAAGTATTCAAAATCAATCAATTAAGAAAGCATACAAAAAGTGCGGTTTAGCTTAAATATGCGATCTCGATCGGTTTTAACAACTAAAGATAAATTCTTTACCGCCGAAAAGAGATTAATCCACAAATTTAACAATCGAATAACCTGCAAGGGATGCCCATCATGTCCTCTCAACCCTACGTCAGCCAGAATGAATATCCGCTGAACGACGACACCACGTTAATGTCCACCACCGATCTGCACAGTCATATGACCCATACCAATGACACCTTTGTGCAGGTGAGCGGCTATCAGCTTCATGAATTGCTGGGGCAACCTCACAATCTGGTCCGCCATCCTGATATGCCGAAAGCCGCGTTTGCGGATATGTGGTATACGCTCAAACAGGGTGAGCCGTGGAGCGGTATTGTTAAAAATCGCCGCAAAAATGGTGACCACTACTGGGTACGTGCGAATGCGGTGCCGATGGTACGCGGTGGGGAAGTGACGGGCTATATGTCGATTCGTACGCACGCCACGAGAGAAGAAATTGCCGCGGTTGAGCCGCTTTATCAAGCCCTCAACGAAGGCCGATCCAACAAGCGAATCCATAAAGGATTAGTGGTGCGCAAGGGCTGGCTGGGTAAATTACCCGCAATGCCGCTGCGCTGGCGCGTGCGCTGCGTGATGGCAGGATTGTTTGCCGTTCTGGCCGCCACGCTGGTGGCAAGCCAGGGCGGGCTGCTGGCGGTGGCGGCCAGTGCGCTGGTGACGATCCTGGGCACGATGGTGTTTGAGCAGCAAATCGTGCGTCCTGTAGAGAACGTGGCCCGTCAGGCGCTGAAAGTGGCGACCGGCGAGCGCAACAGCGTGGTACATCTTAACCGCAGCGATGAGCTGGGGCTGACCCTGCGGGCGGTGGGGCAGCTGGGGTTGATGTGTCGCTGGCTGATAAATGATGTTTCAAGCCAGGTGGTGAGCGTGCGCGACGGCAGCGATCGTCTGGCAAAAGGCAACGACGATTTGAACGATCGTACCCGACAGACGGTTGCCAACGTCCAGCAGACGGTGACCACCATGAACCAGATGGCGGCATCGGTCCAGAGCAACTCTGAAACCGCGGCGGCGGCGGATAAGCTCTCGATGGCGGCCAGCGGTGCGGCAACGCAGGGCGGGAATGCGATGCAAACCGTGGTGAAGACAATGGATGAAATTGCCGACAGTACCCAGCGCATCGGCTCCATTACCAAACTGATTAACGATATTGCCTTCCAGACCAATATTCTGGCGCTGAACGCGGCGGTAGAAGCGGCGCGTGCCGGCGAGCAGGGAAAAGGCTTCGCGGTGGTGGCGGGCGAAGTTCGACATCTGGCCAGCCGGAGCGCCAATGCGGCCAATGATATTCGCAAGCTGATTGATGCCAGTGCGAATAAAGTGCAATCGGGCGCCGACCAGGTTCACGCAGCAGGGCGGACGATGGACGACATTGTGACACAGGTGCAAAACGTCACCAGCCTGATTGCGCAGATCAGCCACTCCACGTCTGAGCAGGCGACGGGTCTTAACGATCTCACCCGTGCCGTCGCCGAGCTGGATGGCATTACGCAGAAAAACGCCGATCTGGTTGAAGAGAGCGCCCGCGTCTCGGCAATGGTGAAGCATCGTGCGGGTCGCCTTGAAGATGCGGTAACCGTGCTCCATTAAACTCAACCCATTCCAGTAAAGCCGTTTATTTCGCCAGAAATAAGCGGCTTTTTTGTTCAGCGTCCTTGGGCTTATTTGTGACTTTTTTGTTAAAATAATATTAAGTAACTAAATAATACCGTTCATTTATTTTGCCTGCAGAGAATCTGGCTGCGGGCTGATATTTAAAAATAACCCGTTCCGATGGTTGTATAACGATCGATTATCAATAATTAATAGCTCCTGCCTATCCATATCGACAGTTATGAAATATAAAAACGATCAAAGTCATAAAGTTAGCGGAGAAGTGACCGATAAAACTGAACGTTGAGGAATAATCCCATTGATGGAGTATATATGTTCTTACGTAACGTTAAGATCGGCACAAAGTTATTTTTGGCTTTCGGGTTCTTTATTGTCTTGATGATCGTGAGCGCGAGCCTGTCGCTGATGAGTCTCAATCGAGCTAATAACGGAATGCAATCTATTATCTCCACTGTCTATCCCACAACGGTTAAAGCTAACCAGCTCATCGATAATTTTCAGGAATTTGTTAGCACTCAACAGCTCATGCTGCTGGATGAAAAAGGCACCTATGCGGGGGAATCACAGCAGCGGCTGAAAGCCATTAGCGGGCAGATTACGCTGATACTGAAGGATCTGAATGCAGCCCTTAAGGATGCAGAATCGCAACGCATTCTGGCTGGCATTGGCGAGGTGCGCCAGCAGTACCTTGACTCCCGTTATCGCATTTTACAGTCCGTGCAAAACAACGATCGTGCCGGGGCGATTGATGAGATGATGACCCACACCATCACCCTGCAACGGGCCTATAAAGCCAAAGTGCAGGAGCTGATCGCGGTGCAAAATAATGAGATGAAAAGCGCCGGTAAACAGGTGGAAGGCGATTTCACCACCAACCGTCTGATGCTTCTCGCGCTGACGTTGATAAGCGTTATCGCCGGTAGTGCGATGGGCTGGTTTATTGTGCGATCAATCACTCGCCCGCTCGGCGAGGCGGTCACGTTCGCAGAAGCCATTGCCGAAGGCGATTTAACCCGCACGATATCTGCGCGCTCCGGTGATGAAACGGGCCAGTTACTGCATGCCCTGATGGAGATGAAAACCCGGCTCCTGACGATCGTCCAGCAGGTGCAAACCGGTTCGGAAAACATCTCCAGCGCGGCGGCGCAGATTGTGGCAGGAAACCAGGATCTGGCAGCCCGAACCGAAGAGCAGGCCAGCTCCGTTGAGCAGACGGCCGCCTCCATGGAACAGATCACCGCGACGGTCAAAAACACCGCGGCTCATACCGGCGAAGCAACGACTCTTTCCGCAGATGCCGCGACCGTGGTGAAAAACAACGGTGAGATGATGAAGCAGGTCACGCAAAAAATGCGCCTGATTAATGACACCTCCAACCGGATGTCTGACATCATCAACCTGATTGATGCGATTGCGTTCCAGACCAACATTCTTGCGCTGAATGCGGCCGTCGAAGCGGCGCGCGCGGGTGAGCATGGACGCGGCTTTGCGGTTGTGGCCGGAGAAGTGCGTCAACTGGCGCAAAAAAGCGCGTCATCGGCGAGTGAAATACGCCAGCTTATCGAAAGCTCGACCAGCCAGACTCAGGACGGTATGAACCTGGTGGAAAAGGCCAGCGGCCTGATTAATGGCATGGTCGGCAACGTGGAAGGGATGGATATGATCCTGCGCGAAATCCGCCAGGCCAGCCATGAGCAGACCGAGGGTATCTCGCAGATCAACAGCGCTATTGGCCTGATTGACTCCACCACGCAACAAAACTCCGCGCTGGTGGAAGAGTCTGTTGCGGCGGCGGCTTCCCTGAACGATCAGGCCCTGCACCTGAAAGAGCTGGTAAAAGTATTCCGCGTGCGCGAGGAGGCGCTGGCTTAATCCAGCTGCGTTATGTCCAGCGATGCACGGTCAATAATGCCGATAATCTGTTTAAGCTGTGCATCGCTCAGCCCTTCCTGGTTCACTTTGAGATCCAGTACGGCTTTAAAGTTATCTAATGCCCGCTTCATCTGCGGGTTTTTCCGCAACTGAAAGCCCACGCAGCGCGCTTTCACGCGTTCCTGTATGTGCTCCAGATGTTCCTGGTTTTCGTCCAGCCAGTGCTGTCCGGCGACGGTAATGGCAATTTTCTTCCGCCCGTTTTCCTCTTCAGAGATAGTGATGAACTGCTGATCCTGCAGGAAATCGAGGGTAGGGTAAATCACGCCCGGGCTGGGGGTGTAATTGCCCTGCGTCAGGGTTTCGATCTCCTTGATAAGTTCATAGCCGTGGCTGGCATTGCGGGTGAGAATCTCCAGGATCACCAGGCGTAACTCCCCGTGCCCAAAGAAGCGCTGACGACGCCCGCCGCCGCCGTGGTGCTCGCCGCCGCGTTGATGGTGCTCGCCACCACGTCCGTGGTGGTGGTGACCGCGCTCAAAACCGTCGTGTGAATGTCGCATGTTGTCTCTCCTTAATTTGATATATCTAATTTATATCTAAAAATGATAAATGTGCAACAAGCATAGCCTGTAAATTTATAACTTATTAATATTAGAGGGTTTTTAGTTATTTTCTGCCACCCGGTTTACGCCGCATTTTCTATATCAAAAAAATTCTTGCATTCTTCGTGGATAGCAATCATTATCATTTGAACAAATTTTAGATATATCGTAATCACATTCATGAAGGCAATGACATGACATCTACCCGCTATCCACAACGGGTTCGTAATGAACTGCGCTTTCGCGAGCTGACCGTGCTCCGCGTCGAGCGCGTGAGCGCTGGTTTTCAGCGTATTGTCCTGGGCGGCGAAGCACTGGAAGGCTTTAGCTCAAAAGGATTTGATGACCACAGCAAAATGTTTTTCCCGGCCCCCGGCACGGCCTTTGTGCCACCGGTCGTCACGGAGGAGGGTATCGACTGGGGAGAGGGCGTGCGCCCGCAGGCCCGCGACTATACGCCGCTGTATGACGAAGGACGCCATGAGCTGATGCTTGATTTCTTTGTGCACGATGGCGGTATCGCAAGCGACTGGGCCGTGCAGGCAAAAGAGGGGGATACGCTCACTATCGGAGGACCGCGCGGTTCGCTGGTAGTACCGGAGGATTATGCCTGGCAACTCTACGTGTGCGATGAGTCCGGCATGCCCGCGCTGCGTCGTCGGCTCGAAGCCATTGCCCGATTGCCGGTTCGCCCGGAGATTCATGCCGTGGTCACCGTTGGGGATGCCGCTTATCAGGCGTATCTGGCCGATCTTGATTTCAACATCACCTGGATACCGGGGCATGACGAACAGGCGATCGCCGATCATCTGGCTTCACTGACGGTGCCAGAGAGTAATTATTTCATCTGGCTGACCGGGGAAGGAAAAGTGGTGAAACGGCTGAGCCGCCAGTTCGACACTGAGGCGATTGATCAACAGCTGGTGCGTGCCAGCGCATACTGGCACGCTAAATAGCTACGCGGCGGTATCCAGCTGCGCCTCGTTGACCTGATGTTCAAGCGAGGCGCGCACGTCGTGCAACGCTTTCTCCTGCTGGGCAAAATAGCTTTCCATATTGCTCAGTGAGGAGACAAGAAGCCACGACTCCTCTTTTTCCAGCTCGGCCAGTTCATTGACCAGCGTGTCGATTTGCTCGCGCACCTGCGTCATTTTTTTACGGATGCGCTCCAGATCGTTCAATCTGTCGCTGGCCATCAAGGGCTCGAATCCTTGTTGCAGGCGTGCGACCAGGGAACGAATCGCTTTTACGTCACCGCGTTGCTTAGCCTGATTGAGCTGGACCATCATGGCATTGGCCTCTTCTTTCAGATCGTCAGCGACCAGATCCGGGTGACAGAGTTTACTTGCCTGCCGCCAGAGTCGTTTCAGCTCGTTTTGATCTTCTTCAGAAAGATCTTTCCCTTTACGCAGCCGTATTTCAGCATCGTGGTGCTGCTCACGATACTTTTCGTACTCTTCGTTTGCCTCATCCCGGGCCTGTCGCGCCGGCTCTTCTTCCCGCGTCAGGCCCGTTTCCAGCTCCTGCGCTTCGTTCAGCAGATTGGCAATAAGATCGCTTTGCTGCTGTAAATGCTTACGCGCGTCGCTGGCCTGTACCGAATCGGCGGGCAGATCGCGCCAGCGCTGGGTGAGCGTCGCCAGCACCTCTACCGCCTGCGCCATATAGTGCTGGCAGCGGCGATAATCCTCTTGTCTGCGACGAAACTCCGCCTGCTGGCGGCGCAGATTGAGTTCCGCGAGGGTCTTTCGCAGCGACAGGATTTGCTGCATCAGCGGGCCCAGGCGTGAGAAATAGAGATCGTTAAATTCATCCAGCTGCTGCACGCGGGCATTGCGGCGATCGATAAGGTCTCGCAGGCGCTCTTCCAGCGCTTTCAGTTCCAGCTTGCTGGCGGCCACCTGCGGATCGCGCCACTGGGTGATAGCCCGTTGGCTTTGCAACCATTGCGTTATCGCCGCCATCGCCACGGTGTAATTTTTATTCTCAAGCGCGGAGACGATCGCCTGTAGCTCTTCGTCAAACGCTTCACTTTTCAGCCGTGCCAGTTGGCTCAGAATGATGTCGTCATCTTCCAGCTCAATGGCATTTTTAATGATTTCTAGCCGTTTGATCGGTGTGCTCATGATGCCTTTCGCTTTGGCGCTTAAGTATTTGAGTTAAGGATAGTTGTGGTCACAGCTACAGGAAATAATACACACGGATGATGATCGGCGCGACGGATGATTTCTTTAGTTTTTATGGTTTGTGAGGAGAAAGGGGGGGTATTTAACATACTGCAAGCAGGCTCGCAGATGGGGGTATCGCAAAACAGAGGATCCGTTAGGCTGTGAGTCTTGTTTGGCAGTATGACAGGCAATAAAAAGCCACCTGATAAGGTGGCTAAAATTTGGTGGCCCCTGCTGGACTTGAACCAGCGACCAAGCGATTATGAGTTCCTATCGTAACAACCGAAAATCAATGGTTTACGTTATTTTTCATTGACATAGTTTGCATCTGTTTGCCAAAGCATACCCATTATTCGCCATTCCTACCGCCACTTTATCGCCATCGAAAAATCTATCGCAGCAAGCTTATGTGTTGTAGTGGGGTTAGCCCCTTTTGGACATATGAAGTTAAGGGATAACCTTCATTTGATATATCATTATCTGTTCTTCAGTCAAACCGAGCTGAGATAGTAAATGAGAAGTGACAATCACCTTTAGATACAAGCCAATGTCGATGTAATCATCAATGGTCATTTTCTTCATTAAGATTTTCGGTCTTCCAACATGTGCAAGTTCATTTCTTAAATCTGAAATGTTTTTTCCTAGGTCATTATTGTTAAACTTTGAAAATATTAATTCCAATTTGGGGCGGATAATGCTTTTCCCGTAATTGTCTATTGGCCCGGTGTATTTTACTCCAGTTGCACCATGGAGTGAGATGTTTATAGACTCTAGTTGTGTGGCATATAAAATAATATCTGCGTGCGCTTGATGAAGGGTTCTATATCCTGTCTCATTTTGATATGTCACTGAAAGTGAATTATAATCGTCACTTATTTCTAGCCAGTTTTTTAGAACAATACCAAGATCTATCTGCCTCCAGTTAACTGGTAGCATATGATGGCTAATGTTAGATAGTGCAAGATCTATAGTTCTCTGTTCAATGCTATTGGAAAATAGACATGCTCTTTTACTATCGCCACCACTCACTTTTACATGTAGTTCTTCTGGGATAACAGGCTTGTCCAACAGGATGGAGAATAAACCTGATATTTTCCACAATTCATTAATGTTTAAGGATAGTTTTTTGTTAGTAATATTTGTGTATCTTAAGTAAAACTTTAAATTTTTTCTTAGATGGAATGATGCGTCGGGAAAAGTATTTTTTGTTGAGGCATAATCTTCATTAAATTTAGCTAAAGCATTTTTATTTCGACAATCTATAACGTTAACAAGCCCATCTCCTATCATGCTGTACATGGCTTGGTTAATTATTTCAATTTTCCAATCGTTCCCTTGAGTGGTTAGCAGTGGAGTGTCAGAGAATTTTAATTCAGAGATAAAACCTTGAGGGTGGATAAACTCTTGCATTCCATATAGTGCTAAGTCGCAATAATCGATTAATGCATCTTCACCATGAAACTCATCAAACAACAATGTCTGAAAACCATGTTTTCCTGTCAATACTCTAATCTTATTGTTATAACTAATAGAACTATATCCGAAATTAAAATCACCTATGAGCGTGCATGCTTGCCCAGTATTTAATATTCCATATAGTCTATTGCATTGTAATGGGCTTTCACTATCAGAAATACAATAGTCTAAAACCAAACCATTATAAGGAGAATATTCAATTTTTGCTGGAAATCTTCCTTTATTATCATTGATGTCACTCCAAAACTCTCCATGGAATGAATGTTCTTTTGTGAAGTCATAGGCTTTTATTGCCATCTCAAAGATTCTCTTTGTTGAATTAATTTATGCTGCTGAGTTCCTACCAGAACAACCGAAAATCAATGGCTTGCGTTATTTATCATTGACATAGATTGCCACTGCTTGCCAATGATTACTGATCATCCGCCATTTCCACCGCCACTTTATCGCCACTTTAATCTATCGTAACCAACCATGGCTGATAACTCTGCAACAGAGTAATCAAATACCATATTGTTCCGTGTGAATTGGAATCAGTTTTTTAGAAACATAATTGTGATCATATGATAATTTCTTCATTATATCTAGGCAGTTACTCAGTAAAAAATCTGTCCCAACTCTGTTTTCATTATTGTATTCCTCATGAATTTCATTAAAGAATTTTCCGAATACCTCCCATTTATATAAAATAGTATTATAGTGTTGCTTGTGAGGTTTGAATCTATGCATTATCTCATTCCTGCTTTCTATAACTCTTTCTAACTCTGCAATTTTGGGTGCGTAAATTTCATGCAGATTTGCATTCTCAGTTTCAGAAAGCCCGTAGAAATCTACTATTGTGTTTTTAAGTTTCTTGCCCAGTATGGAACTCGTAATGATAGAGCCTGTTTTATCATTGGTTATTTTTAAAAAATCTTTTTTATCACGAATTAATTTGCAAATAAAATAATGGCTATTGGAAAAAATAGCACCTAAATACTCTCGTGATAATGAATCAAGATAGGAACATAATGTGCGAGAGAAAGAAGATAGGACAATGTTGTGTTTTTTCAGTTGATTGGGCTTATCCTGTAGGATTTCTAGTATTTCTATGACCTCAGCGTAATCCTCTTCGAGCAACTCTATATCTCTTGAATAAACATCAAGAATTCCGAAATCAGATGCGGTTGTACATCCATATTCTGTGATGAAATTCTCTAAAATTGAGTCCTTGCAAGCTTCAAGCATTGCATCGTTTTCGGGAGATGTTTTCTTATTCTCTAGGGAAAGCTCTAGGAATTCAAACAGGTCGTTAGAGTTTATGTTGTATTTTTGCTCAAGAGAGTCTGAATAATAGAAATTAGAATTGATATTGCTGAATGTTAGAAATTCACCCATTTCACCATCTGGTAGGAATTTTATCTCTCTGAATTCTAATAGTTGATTAATGATATTGAGATTTATAATGGTTGTAAGGATTAGATTTAAGGAAGTGCTTATCTTATTTTTAATGTCTATTTTATTGTCATTAAAATCTATAATTAACATGCGATTTCATCCTTAATAGCGAGGCAAGTCAATGGATTGAATTTTACTGCGTCTTCTAAATGGTCAGGGGCAAAGTGCGCATACCGCATCGTCATTTTGATGTCTGTATGTCCGAGCACGCGCTGCAAGACCAGAATATTACCACCATTCATCATAAAGTGGCTGGCGAAGGTATGACGCAAAACGTGGGTAAGTTGTCCTGCCGGTAATTCTATGCCTGTTCTTTCCAGCGCAGACCGGAACGCGCCATAACAATCACTAAACAACCGGCCTTTTCTATCATCAGGCAGGGAGTCGTATAGCACTTTGCTGATGGGAACGGTGCGATTTTTTCTGCCTTTCGTGTTGGTGTAGGTGATTTTGTATTTCGCGAGATGGCTTTTTTTCAGGCTCTCGGCCTCAGACCACCGCGCGCCAGTGGCGAGGCAGATTCTTACCACGGTTTCTAAATCAGGGTGGTCATGCCGTTTGCACTCGCCGAGCAACAGCGCAATCTGATCTTGAGTTAGCCAGGCCATTTCCATTTCTTCTGTGCGGAAAGGGCGCATGTTTTTCAGCGGGTTTTCACCCTTCCATTCACCGAGGCGGTTTAACTCGTTGAACACCGCCCGAAAGTAGGCCAGTTCAAGATTGAGTGTGCGAGGCGACACTTCTTTCACCCTATTTGAACGGGCATACTCACCTTTTAAACGCTTTTCTCGGTAACGGGAAAACATCTGCGCATCAAAATCGCGTGCGAGCGGTTCGCCCATACACTCAAAGGCGTGGTGCATTGCTAACTGACGTTTTATGCCGTCTTTCAATGTAATGCCGTGAGCACTAAACCATGCCTCAACCAGCTCTTTTAGCGTGCGTCTGTCTTCTTTTTCTTCCTGCCACGGGTTTTGCACGGTGTACTGTTCAAAGGCCAGCGCTTCGCCTTTGGTAGCGAATTTCTTTCTGATGCGTTTGCCTTTTGCCCCGTTTGGATAGAGCTCACAAATCCAGCCGCCAGCGGGATTTTTACGGACAGTCATCAATTAACCTCGCTGAACACACCCACAACACGACCGATCATTTTTATCTCATCAACCCCACACTCAAACGGCACTTTACCGCCCGCTACGTGCAATCTTTTCCCGGGGAGCACCGTTAACTCTCGGAGGCTAATTGCGCCTTCAATATCAACTAACCAAAGACTGTCAGACAAAGAGGATTCCTGCTCAATGATATAAGTGCTGTTATCGCTCTTCACGCAGATACCTTTTTTGAGTTGCTTTGTGAAAAGCTGATGATCGATCGCAATAGTTCCAACCTTGGTTAACTCACCTTCACTTAAAGTGAATGATGCGAGCTCGATAGAACGTGAAACTTCATCGGTTGATAGATTTTTTTCACCCTCACCAGTCATGAGCCATTTAAGACTCACCCCGGTTTCGAGTGCGCAATGAACTGCAAAATCGTACGACATATTGCCCCGTGTGTAGCGATTCTGTAGGGAGCTCGCGGCTATGTTGAAGTGATTCGCTAGCTGGATTTTTTGTGTAAACCCATAAACCTCGCAAATCCTATTTAGTAACGCCTCGTTATTAAAATTGGCTTCAATCATTAAAATTAGCATTCCATTGTTGATTGATACTAAAATTAATATTAGTATCGCTGTGAACGGTGGCAGTGAGTGGCAAACGTCGGCAAAAACTATGTGCTCACTGTCTAAAATTCTCAAATAAGGAATCATGCAACATGGCTTCTGAAATCGCAATCATCAAAATCCCGTCTCCCGTGGTCACGCTTCAGCAGTTTGCGGAGCTTGAGGGTGTGTCTGAGCGGACTGCTTATCGCTGGACTACAGGAGATACCCCGCGTGTACCAATCGAAAAACGTGTCATCCGAAAAGGTTGTAAGAAAGCAGGTGGCCCAATCCGAATTTATTACGCTCGCTGGAAAGAAGAACAACTGCGTAAGGCTTTGGGACATGCTCGTTTTCAGCTAATCATTGAGAATCCATATTCACTTTAAGTGAATTTTAAGGATGCAACATGTTTGATTTTCAGATTTCCAAACATCCCCACTACGACGAAGCGTGCCGGGCTTTCGCGCAGCGTCACAACATGGCAAAGCTGTCAGACCGTGCGGGTATGAATGTTCAAACGTTACGTAACAAGCTCAACCCGGAACAGCCTCACCAGTTCACACCGACAGAGTTATGGCTGCTGACTGACCTGACCGAAGACTCGACTCTCGTCGATGGTTTTCTGGCTCAGATCCATTGTCTGCCATGCGTGCCGGTTAACGAACTGGCGAAAGACAAATTGCAGTCCTACGTCATGCGCGCCATGAGTGAACTCGGCGAACTGGCAAGCGGCGCAGTTTCAACAGAACGCCTGACCCCAGCACGTAAGAGCACCATGATTGAAAGCGTTAATGCCGGTATTCGTATGCTCTCGCTTTCGGCCCTCGCTCTACAGGCTCGCCTCCAGGCTAATCCTGCAATGGCAAGTGCGGTTGATACCATGAGTGGTATTGGCGCGTCATTCGGTCTTATGTGAGGTGGCTATGTTGAAAAATGAACCTTCATTCGCCTCTCTTCTCATTAAGCAAAGCCCTGCCATGCACAGTGGTCACGGCTGGATCATGGGGAAAGATGGTAAGCGCTGGCACCCGAGCCGCTCGCAGGCTGATTTACTGGCTGGTTTATCTTCCCGCTATAAGGAGGATTCATGACTATCGAAGCTGTGCCGCAAGCTGCACCGTTAATGGCCGGTGAGCGCCTGGCCGGTCTCAACTACGTTGCAGAGCTGCGAGCGAAACACTGGGGTGATAGCAGTAAAGAGCTTGAGCGCTTTGTTGCTGATATGCGTGATAAGCGCGATCCGCTGTTTGAAGAAAATAGCCGTGCTTTGTCCGCCATTTTCTATCTGGCGAAAATCCCAAATGCTCGCCATGAGCTCAAATTAAGTGAGCTGACTACTGAGGAGAAAAAAGCGCTTATTACCGCGATGAATCATTTTCGCGCAGTAGTGAGCTTATTTCCCAAACGGCTAACCATGCCGAATTAATCAAGACAGAGAATTAATGGCGTAAACCCGCCGGGCATTTTATTGCCTGAAATCAGGAGAGTTGCTTATGCGTAATACCCAATCCCGTAGTTTTAAAACTGACAGCGATGCGCTGGCCGTATTGCTGACAGATGCCAGAAAAGAAGAACGTAAAGACCGAGCCCTCGCTGTTTCAATCCGCCTTGAGGCGCTCGCTATCCACATCACCAAAGAGGGTATGAACGGCACAGAAGCCGCTGAATTGCTGCGGCGTGAAGCCTGCCGCTTTGAGAACGAATCACAGGAGTTGCACTAATGGCCGATGCAATGGATTTAGCACAACAGCGCGAGCAGGAAGACCGCGAGCGCCATATCAGCAATGCTCGCAGCCGTAACGCTGCACCGTCTCGCCTGCTGTGCGAAGAATGTGATGCACCAATTCCTGAGGCTCGACGTGTAGCGATATCGGGTGTGATCTTTTGCGTTACCTGCCAGCAAATCACAGAGCTTAAATTAAAGCATTATCGGGGGGTATGAATTGGCTATTCAGTTTGCTTACCCGTGGAACACTCCGGGGTCTGCATTAGCCAGCCCATATCTTACCTATGAGCAACAGCACCGCCGCGACAGAATGTTCGCGGCTTTGCTGCATGCGCGTAAGGCGCTTGCCCATCAGCCAGAGTGCGTGCGATTTGAGGTTAACCGCACGGCTACCGTGCTGGAGCAAACGCAGGGCAGTGAACGAGCCAATGCCTTTTTAATCAGCTTTTGCAAAAAGGCATTGCCGCGTCTCGAACTGGTCGAAAAAAAATATGAATGTACCGGCATCAAAAGCGAAGTTTCTGCCGCTGTTTTCGGCGGTCATTTCGATACTCAGCTAATGCAATATCTGGCGTCACGTATGGTGAATATGATTGCTAGATTTAACCGACTACCGGATATGTCACGCGCCGATATCGACCTGCTGGCCGGTGACATTGCTAACTTCATCCGTTCAGAGCTGGCACATATCGACGACGCCGGGTTTGGTGAACTCAAAACGCTTTATACCTGGTACATGCACGCCGGTTTTATCTCTCAACAATTCAATGTCACCCCTCCTCACTGGGAGCGAGTGACAAAGAAATTCTTCGACAAAAAGGACATTGCCCCCGCTGTGATCCGCATGTTTACCGAAACATGGTGGCGTGGCCGTTTGCGTCGTGTTGCGTCTGCGTGGCGCGAACATCTGCAAATTGCTGTCGGTAACGTCAGTAAGAAAAAACATGTCTATGCGAGCAAAAACTGCGTAACAGACTGGCGCGAGCAAAAGCGTCGGACTCGCGAGTTTCTCAAGGGGCTTGAGCTCGAAGATGAAGAAGGCAACCGGATTAGCCTGATTGAGAAATATGACGGCTCGGTCGCCAATCCTGCGATCCGCCGTTGCGAGCTCATGACGCGTATTCGCGGTTTCGAAAACATCTGTAATGACCTCGGCTATGTCGGCGAATTTTACACCCTCACTGCGCCATCCAAATATCACGCCACAACTAAAGCGGGATACCGTAACAGCAAATGGAAAGGAGCCAGCCCGTCAGATACACAGGGTTATCTCACCAGTCTTTGGGCGCGCATGAGGGCGAAACTGCATCGGGAAGACATCCGCATTTTCGGCATCCGTGTCGCCGAACCGCATCATGACGCGACCCCTCACTGGCACATGCTTATGTTTATGTTGCCGGAGGATGTCGAACGTGTTCGCCGCGTCATCCGTGATTACGCATGGCAGGAAGATAGTCATGAGCTGAAAAGCGACAAAGCCAAAAAAGCACGCTTTCACGCCGAAGCGATTGACCCTGAGAAAGGCAGTGCGACCGGCTATGTCGCTAAATACATTTCTAAGAATATTGACGGTTACGCCCTTGATGGCGAAA
>Ga0209795_10001372_pt1 | contig 15437 bp, 12 predicted proteins | sample AgamicOrMarz_FD_187166 | JGI IMG/M metagenome (GOLD analysis project Ga0209795, IMG submission 187166) | Agave microbial communities from Guanajuato, Mexico - Or.Ma.rz (SPAdes) (version 2) | ecosystem: Host-associated > Plants > Phyllosphere > Phylloplane/Leaf | place: Guanajuato, Mexico...
GCAGGCGCTGAGTCCCACCGGCTATGAGCTGATGGACAAAGACGAAGTGCTTGGCAGCAGCCAGTTCGTGCAGAACATCCGCTACAAGCGCAGCCTCGAAGGGGAAATGGCCCAGAGCATCATGACCCTCGACGCGGTGGAAACCGCCCGCGTGCATCTGGCCCTTAACGAGGAAAGCTCGTTTGTGGTCAGCGCCGAACCGCAAAACAGCGCCTCGGTGGTGCTGCGTCTGCATTACGGCAGCACGCTCACGCCTGAGCAGGTGAACGCCATTCTGCATCTGGTGAGCGGCAGCGTGCCGGGGCTTAAAGCCTCGCAGGTGAGCGTGGTCGATCAGGCGGGAACCCTGCTCTCGGAAGGCGTCGGGGAAGACTCACGTACCGGGGCCATGACGCGCAAAAACAACGAACTGCTGAAAAATATTCAGGATAAAACCCACGCCAGCCTCGCCCATGTGCTGACCTCGCTGGTGGGCAAAGACAACTTCCGCATTAGCGTGATGCCGGAGCTGGATCTGAGCACCATTGATGAAACCCAGGAACGACTGGGGGATGCGCCGAAAGTCAGCCATGAACGGCTCGAATCTGACAAGACGGTCGATCCGCAGGCGGCGGGTATTCCCGGCTCGCTGAGCAACCGTCCGCCGCTGGCAGAGGCGCAGGCTGACACCAGCAAAAATGACAGCGCCCGTTCAGAGCGCAGCGAAAGCCAGCGCGATTACGGCTGGGATCGCACTATCCAGCACATTCAGCATCCGGGCTTTGCCATCAAACACCTTGATGTGGCGGTGGTACTCAACCAGAGCGCGGCCAGCGTCAAAAGCTGGACGCCGGAACAGATAGCCCAGGTGACCACCATGCTGAATAACGCCGCCGGGATTGATGCCGCGCGCGGTGACAAACTATCGCTGTCGATGCTGAACTTTATCCCGCAGGCCGCGCCGGTCATCACGCCGGAAAAATGGTGGCAGAACGACAGCATTCTCGGCTGGGCGAAGCTCGGCGGTCTGATACTGCTCGGCCTGTTACTGCTGTTGATGGTGGTACGTCCACTGGTGCGCCAGACCATCGCCAGCCAGAAACGCCGTGCAGAGCTGGCGGCACGCCAGATCAGCAAGCCGGACGACGAGGCCGCGCTGCCCGCCATCACCGCCACCGGTGAAGACGAGCGCAAAAGTATCGAGCTGCCGACCTTTAGCGGGGACGACGCCTTACCGGCCCAGAGTTCCGGCCTTGAAATCAAGCTGGAGTTTCTCCAGAAACTGGCGATCAGCGACACCGATCGCGTTGCCGAAGTGATCAGACAGTGGATTACCAGTAATGAGCGAATTGACAATAAATAAGTCCGGCAACGCCGGCAGCTATCTGGAGCAGGCGGCGATTTTGCTGTTGTGCCTCGGCGAAGAAGCCGCCGCCACGGTGATGCAAAAACTCAGCCGCGAAGAAGTGGTGCGCTTAAGTGAAAACATGGCGCGTCTTTCCGGCGTGAAAACCAGCCACGCCCGGCGGGTGATCAACAACTTTTTCGACGAGTTCCGCGAGCAGAGCGGCATCAACGGCGCGTCCCGCAGCCTGTTGCAGGGCATTCTCAATAAAGCGCTGGGGGGCGAAATCGCCAGCAGCGTGATCAACGGCATTTACGGCGATGAGATCCGCTCGCGGATGGCGCGTCTGCAATGGGTGGAGCCGCGCCAGCTGGCGGCACTGATCGCAGAAGAACATTTACAGTTGCAGGCGGTATTCCTCGCCTTTCTGACGCCGGAGATCGCCGCCACCGTACTCGCCTTTATGCCTGACGCGGTGCAAAACGAGATCCTCTACCGCATCGCCCGCTTAAGCGACGTTAACCGCGACGTGGTGGACGAGCTGGATCGGCTGATTGAGCGCGGCCTGTCGGTACTGGCGGAACATGGCTCGAAGGTCAAAGGCATCAAACAGGCCGCCGACATTGTTAACCGTATTCAGGGCAACCAGCAGCAGATCCTCGAACAGTTGCGCGATCTGGATGCGGAGGTGCTAGAGCAGTTGCAGGATGAGATGTACGACTTCTTTATCCTCAGCCGGCAGAGCGAAGAAGTACGTCGTCGCCTGCTGGATGAGATCCCGATGGAAGACTGGGCGGTAGCGTTGAAAGGCACCGAAACGGCGCTGCGGCGTTCGATTTTCGCCGTGATGCCAAAACGCCAGGCACAACAACTGGAAACCATCACCTCCCGCCTCGGGCCGGTGCCGGTCAGCCGTATCGACCAGGTGCGCCGCGAGATCATGGCGGTGGCGCGCGAAATGGAAGAAGCGGGCGACATCCAGCTTCAGCTGTTCGCCGAACAGACCGCAGAATAGGAGCCACGCCAATGGATACGCTTCGTGGCCGCTATCGGGTACACCGTTTTCCGCCGCGCCACACGCTCTCAGCCACGGCCCCCGTTGCCGTCGGGCTTTCCGCCGCCGACTTTCAGCGTCAGCTGATGGACGGTTTTCAGGAGGGGCTGGAAAAAGGCTTTGCCCAGGGACTCCGTGAAGGTCATGCGGAAGGACACGCCGAAGGGCTGCAACAGGGTCAGAAGGAAGGCTATCGGCAGGGCTTCGCGGAGGGCAGTCTCGCCGGACAACAGGAGGGGCTAAGCCAGTTTACCCAGGCCGCCGCGCCGCTGGAGGCGATTGCCGTCCGCCTGAATGACTACCTGGCGCACTGCGAACGCAAACAGCGGGATGACCTGTTACAGCTGGTGGAAAAAGTCACCCGTCAGGTGATCCGCTGTGAGCTGGCGCTGCAACCGACACAGCTGCTGGCGCTGGTGGAGGAGGCGATCACCGGGCTGCCTGGCGTGCCGGCGTCGCTACAGGTTTATTTGAGCAGCGACGAGTTTGCCCGCATTCAGAGCGTCGCCCCGGCGAAAGTCAAAGAGTGGGGACTGGCCCCTTGCGCCGATCTCCAGCCGGGAGAGTGCCGCGTGGTGACGCCCACCTCTGAACTGGACGTCGGCTGTGAACACCGCCTCGAACAATGCATGAGCGTATTGAGCGAGACGCTGGTGCCGGACGCGCCCGATGCGTGACGATCCGCTGTTTGACAGCGCCCTGCGCTCCATCGAATCCATCGCAGTCGCCCGCGTCGCCGGGCGGCTGGTGCGCATGAACGGCCTGCTACTGGAGAGCGTCGGTTGCCCGCTGGCCACCGGGCAACTCTGCCGGGTGGAAAGCGCCGACCGCGAACTGATCGACGCCCAGGCCGTCGGCTTTAACCGCGACATCACCTACCTGATGCCCTTTAAAACGCCCACCGGTCTGATGGCCGGGGCGCGCGTCTTTCCGGAAGAGAAAGCGCAGGAGATCATGATCGGCGAAAGCTGGCTGGGGCGGGTGGTCAACGGTCTGGGCGAGCCGATCGACGGCAAAGGCAAAACCGGCGGCACGCATCTGTTAGCGCCGCTCGCCCCGGCGATCAATCCCCTAACGCGCCAGCCGGTGGCGGAGCCACTGGATGTGGGCGTGAAAGCCATCAACGGCATGCTGACCATTGGCAAAGGCCAGCGCGTCGGGCTGATGGCGGGCAGCGGCGTCGGCAAAAGCGTGCTGCTCGGCATGATCACCCGCCAGACGCAGGCGCAAATTGTGGTGGTAGGGCTGATCGGCGAGCGTGGCCGCGAAGTTAACGAATTTATTGAACACGCGCTGGGCGAAGAAGGCCTGGCGAAATCCATTGTGGTGGCTGCGCCTGCGGACGCCTCGCCGCTGATGCGCCTGAAAGCCACCGAACTGTGCCACGCCATCGCGGCGTTTTTCCGCGATCGGGGTTATGACGTCCTGCTGCTGGTGGATTCGCTGACCCGTTACGCCATGGCGCAGCGGGAAATTGCTCTTTCGCTTGGCGAACCGCCTGCGACTAAAGGCTACCCGCCGTCGGCGTTCGGCATTATTCCGCGCCTGGTGGAGAGCGCCGGTAACAGTGACAGTCGCGGCACCATGACGGCGATCTACACCGTGCTGGCAGAAGGCGATGACCAGCAGGATCCCATCGTCGACTGCGCCCGCGCCGTGCTCGACGGGCATATCGTGCTGACGCGAAAACTGGCGGAAGCGGGGCACTATCCGGCCATTGATATCAGCCAGTCCATCAGTCGCTGTATGACACAGATTATCCCCGCCGCGCACCAGCGCGCTGCCCGGCTGCTTAAGCAGCATTACGCCGCCTATATGGAAATCAAACCGTTGATCCCGCTTGGCGGTTACGTTGCCGGCGCAGACGCCACCGTCGATAAAGCGGTGAAGCTGTTCCCGGCCATCGAGCGTTTTCTGCGTCAGGAGATGCATGAGCCTGCGCCGCTTGAGGCCGTACAGACGCAACTGAACGCGCTGTTTCCCACCGCTAAACAGGCAGAGGTGAAAAAATGAACCCGATGATCGCCACCCTTGCGCAGCTCCAGCGGCTGCGCGATCGCAAAGTGAAAGACATCACCGTGCAGCTTGCCGAACAGCAGCAGCTGTGCGCCCGCTACGACAGCAATATCAACGCGCTCGGGTACCTGTTCGATAAAACGCAGGTTAACAGCCAGGCCGCGCGGTCAGTAGAAGCGCTGAAAAACGTCACCGACTACAAAGGCAGCCTGCAACGGGTGATCGCCTGGCAGGAGCAGGAAAAAACCCTGGCGAAAATCAAAGCCAACCGTATCCAGAAAAACCTCGTCCGCGCCGCCTGCGAAGAAAAAATCGTCGCGCTGACCCTCGATGACCAGCGCCAGACATGGCTGCACGAACAGCAAACCCACGCCCAGAAATCGCTCGATGAGATCGCCAGCCAGTGCTGGCTGCGCCAGTGTAAGCAGCCGGAATAACGGTATGCGCACCGTCATCACCTTTGGCACCTTCGATGTGTTTCATATCGGCCATCTGCATATTCTTAATCGGGCCAGAAAGCTCGGGGATCGGCTGGTGGTTGGCGTCTCGTCCGATCAGCTGAACCGGCAAAAAAAGTCGCGTACCCCGCTGTATGATGAACAGGCGCGGCTGCAAATCATCGGCGCGTTAAAATGCGTCGATGCGGTCTTTTTGGAACACGCCCTTGAATTAAAACGCGCTTATATCCGGCAGCATCAGGCCAGCATTCTGGTGATGGGGGATGACTGGCAAGGGCGTTTTGACGATCTCAGGGATACGTGCCAGGTGATCTACCTGCCACGTACCCCGTCTGTTTCCACTACCTCAATTATTGAACGGGCCGGGCGCTTACCGGCGCGCCCTTAAAACAGCTTCTGTTGCAGACTGTGCAGCAGGCTGTTGGCCTGCGGGTCGGCTGGCGTATCCACCGCGGCCATCAGACATGCTGCCGCACGTTGCCCGGCATTGCCATCCTGGAAAGCATCACAATAGTGATGGCGCACATCCGCCAGCGCAGCGTCACGCGATGCCCAGTCACCCTCGGCAGAAAGTTGCTGGCGTAACTCGCCCATATTGCGGACAACCGGCAGCAGCGCACGAATTTTTTGCTCAGCGCTGTGGGGATTGCTGTAGGTCTCATCCTGCGCCAGGAGATCGTCCATGCCCGCCCAGTCGAGCAAAATAACCCGTTTTCCGGCGTGGATGGCATCGAAGATAAACCCGCTGTTGTCGGTGAGCACATAATCGGCGCACTGTAACAACGGCAGAGTCAAATCATGGCGGGTGACGCGTTTTTTGATATGACGCTCAACGATGGCCAGATCGTTCGCCTCTTCGGCGCGGTGCAACGTACCGTGGTGCAGTTTCACCACCAGGTTATATTCACGGCTCAGGCGCGACAGCGATTCTGCCCAGTGCGGGATGGAGCTTAATGCGCCAAAAGTAGGGGCATACAGCAGAGTCGGTTTTTTCGCATCCAGCCGCAACCCCGCCAGCGCCGACCGATCCACCTCGCCCCGATGCCATTTGTCGAAGCGCGGATTACCCACGACCCGTGCATTGCCGTTGATGTCCAGCGCCTGCTGGCTGTAGTGGCTGAAGCAGAGAATGTGGTGATAAAACGCGTTCCACCAGGCATGATTCCAGCGCTCTTTTGCCAGACCATACATTGCCCGTACCTGCACTTTTGCCAGCGACTTCAGCGCTGGCGTGTAATAAGGGCTGACCAGGCAGGCATACTGCTGCCGACGATTGATCACCTCGCTAAGACGACTGCCGCTCAGGCGGGGTTCATCCAGCGCCGCCAGCAACTGGCGTAGTTCATCACCTAACCCCTGGGGCACCTGATCGCTAATCAACAGATCGCAGTGATAACCGGCGTCCAGCAGCGGGGCGATCATTGGTTGATAGAGCTGATAATGGAAGGCCGTTTCCAGATAAAAACCGATGGTTTTCCCCAGCCGGTTCGCCACCGGTGGCTGTTGCGCTTTACGTTTTTCCGCCAGGTGATTTGCGCCCATTTTGCTGAAATAGAAGCGGATGTGATCGGCATCTTGCTGCTCGATATCGCTAAAGCCGGGGCGTTGATAGCTGATGCACGGGTAGAAGGAAAGCCACTTTCCGCGAGCCTGTAGCGGCTGCCAGCGCGCTTCCAGCGTGATGGAGGGATCGTCATGCAGCTGTGTTAAGAGCGCCGGGTAATAAGGCCGGTTGACCAGATACGCGCAGGCTTTTTCGCTGTCACCGGCGCGGATGATCCCCGGCAGGCTTTTCATCGGCTGGCCCTGGGTGACCTGCGCGCCGAGCAGCACCACTTCCCAGGGGACATGTGTCAGCGCCGCCAGCAGCGTGTTAAAGCCGCTGACGTGTTTTTCCTGCTTAAGCAATACGGCGTCATCTTCCAGCACCAGCACGTTTTCCCAGCCCCGATCCTGCGCCATCTGCAATACCTGCTGATGCGAACGCGTGCGGCCCAGCGCGGGCTGCGGGTGTTCGCAGGCGGTGACGCGCAGCACTTTGTCAGCCGGCACCTGGAGCGCCGCCAGCTCCTGTTGCATCTGCTGCCAGCGGTCGGTGCGGGCATCGCGGTTGATCACCACGATTTTATCCACCCGCGCCCACTGCACCGGCTGCCCGGCGGTGGCGTTGTGCAGGCTCTGATACCACGCCAGCAGCAGCGGATCGGTCACCACCGCTTCCAGCGTCTGATCGGTGGGCTGGCTGCTGCCGAGGATAAAGTCTTTATCGAAGGTATTCTGGCTGTGGGAGATGCACAAAATGGTGCGCTCACACGGCAGTTGCAGGGGATTGACGGTGAAATTATCGGTAAACGCCTGCTCCTCGCCGAGGTTGCAGTCATCATCGTAACGGTGTTTTTTCAGGTAGTTACGGTGATACGCAAAGGTGCCGTTGAGAATATGCTGCTTGCCGAAGGCGTGCGTTTTAAAGATGCGGTTGATATGGCTGTACCAGATGGGGATCCGATCGGAGCCGGAAATCAGCGCACCGTGGCGCTGCATCATGCCAACGGTATACGACAGCTTATCCGCCGGATAAAAATCATCGTCATCCATGCAGACAATGTATTCCCCGCGCGCCAGTTCATTGAGCATATTGCGTTTTTTGCCCAGCGCCAGCCGCTCAGGATGATGGATATAGCGGATATTAAAGCGCGCCGGATCGTTGTGCGTCAGGGCGTTAATAATGGCGATCTGGCTGGTGTCGGAGTCATCGAGAATGATCAGCTCACGCCGATCCGCCGGGTAATCCTGGTAGCGGAACATATACAGCAGATAAGGCAGAAACGCGGCGCGCTTCCAGGTTGGCGTCACCACGCTGACAAAAGGTAGCGGGCGAGTACCACGTGGCGCGGCGTGATCCAGCAGCGCGCTAATAAGACTGGGTTTTGGCGAGTGATGTGACATAGCGTGTTAACTGACCAGCAGGGAGATCGCCGCCAGCAGGGGATCGTCGTGATCCGACAGCAGCGTCTCGCGCCCGGCGGCGGCTTGTGGATCAAGACGCCAGCTTTCGAAAACGCTGAACAGGCTGATGGCCTGGGAAGGGCTGAGGGGCGAGCCATCCATCAGCCACAGGCTGAACAGCGAGCGCAGCAAAAAATAGTCGCTTACCAGTTGCAGATAGCAGGTCAGCATGTCGTGCTGTTCATGGCGCGGGAAAGTCTCATGATAGAGGCGATACACCAGATAGTTGGTCCACATCCACGGCTGCCCGACGAACGCCTGCTGGCCTTTGCTGGCCCACACGTCCAGCAGTTGTTGCTGCATCAGCGCCTCACTGTTGCTGTCTGCCAGCGCCAGCAGACTGAGCTGCAACGGCAGGCTCATTTTGCGGGTGCAGTCGACCAGACGATCCCAGGCAAAAGGCAGACGCCCCAGGCTGCCGATCAACTGGCGCTGCGGCCCGGCAATCACCGGCAACTGCGCGAACATCTCCGCAAGGGTACCGTCGGCGGCGTAACCCGCCAGCCTCTGCGGCAGCGATTTCAACGTCTCCAGCGCGTCATCACTGTCGGCAGGCCATTTTTGCGCGTAAGAGAGCATCACCCCGAGGGCGTACAGGCGCAGATCAACGCTCAGATCGGGCAGGGTGACAATATCCAGCGCCGCCTGATTAATCACCTGTAAACGTTTTGGCAGCGCCGCCACGCCCGGCACCGCCTCGGTCATTTTGACCTGCAATACGAACGCTTCCGGTGAGCCAAGCACCGCTTCGCAGCAGTCGGGATCGTCTAACAGCAGGCTGCAACGTGCTTCATGCTGCCAGTTGATCACCAGCGGCTGACGGATGGCGGCGGGGTACTGCGCCCGGTAGTGGCGAATAAACGCCGGTTCGTAACACTCAATCTGACTCATAAAGCTCTCTTACGCTGTGGGCTAGCCCCGGTAGATAAAATCGGGGCCGGTGCCGAGGAAGGTCTGAACAAATTCGTACTGCATGGTCAGCAGTTCGCCGTTTTTTTCGTTACAGCGCTGACAGGACGCCGCCAGGCGCTCCAGTTGCTGCCAGCCGTGCTGCGCCGCCGCTTTTTGTGCCGCGGGCAACCAGTTAAATACCTGGGCGATGCCGTCGCGATCGCCGCTGACGCCGAGGGTTAACAGCGTCTCGCGGCGGACGCGGGCGCTGTCGCTCAGGCGCTGATAGCGCAGGTGGATGGCATCGTTGACCGCGAGCAGGGCGTCGCTGTCGCGGCGGATCATGCACAGACGCTGGGCGTCGAGCTGCGTGCGTAGCTGGCGGTAATCGTCTTCATCCTGGCGGATACCACGCAGCAGGTTTTTCACCTGCTCAAGTCGGGTGCTCATGGGTGTCTCTCTCAGGACTGGAAAAAGGTCAGCATCGAGGCGGCCAGCGCGTCGGTATCAACGGTAAAATCGTCTGCGGCCAGCAGGGCCTGCATCTGCGCGACGCGTGTCATGTCGACGCTTTCGCTGTCATCACCGTCAAGGCTGGACTGCGCGGTGTGCAGCCCCTGCTGGGTGATGTCATCGGCGTCTGGCAGAGGGGTGCTCCTGCTTGCCGCCGCGTCTGCTGATTTTTTTTGCGATGACGCCGTCGCCGGGCGCGAGGCCAGCGGCAGTTGTCTGATTTTCATACCTGACTCGTTGGTGATGGCCATGGTTTTTTACTCATTGATTAAGCAGGGTTTTGTCCTGACGGCGGGCGGTGTAAGGCCCTGGATACTTGAGTAAAGCGGCGCGGAGTGAGGAAAACTTAAGCGGGGGGAGGGGATTTTTATTGGGAGGACAATGCCGTAGTGATATGACTTTAGTGCCGGGTGCTTTCCGTGCACCCGGACTGGAGTGAAAATCTTAATTGTCCTACCGGCGTTTTACTGTACTTACGATATGTTCTGCCATTTTTTCGAGTTCGTCTTTGTCCATGGGGGGCTGGTCATTCATTAACTGGCCGTGTTGCATCACATAAAGCAACAGGTCGGGCTGTTTATTTCTGAGATTACGATCCCCCTGCACGTACGCTACATAACCGTAGTTCACTACACCGTCTTTAAAAACGGATTTTACGAATGTACCAAGCCCATTTCGCCCATCCATTTCAATAGATCGCCATTTCGGGCTGATTAATTCTTTGGAAACGGAAGACCATTGATATTGCCAGTTCCACAGCCATTTTACGTAATCTTTGGCATTGAGATTATCCTCTTCTCCAGCCTCTGGTTTCATACCAAGATCCTGAAAGAATATCGTCACATCCGGGTGGTCTTTCAGGCGGTAGGTTACTGCCATATTATGTTTTTCCTGTCCGGAGTCGCCTGCAATAAAACCATAGGGCATGCAGAAACCCTGTTCTGCTGGCACTTCATAAAGCTTTCGTGGACGAAAGCGGCTAAGCAGGGAAAGAACTTCCGGTTCATTTCTACGCCACTGTTTTTCTGCTGACTGTGACTCGTCACCGGTACCTTTCTCGTAATTTTTCCAGAAATGATAGAGGCGGTTTTGTTGGTTTATATAAAGAGTGTAAGCTCTGCGTTCATACAAGGAAAACGCACCGGGATAGTCCTTAATCAGGTAGCCATGTATCCGTTCGAATTCCGCTTTAGGCGTGACAGGATCTTTAAACATCCTGAAAGCATGCTCTTCTCGCCGCCTGGAAACAGAATTATCAAATTCTTTATTATCTTTAATGTGTTCACGGTAAGAAATAAAATCTATGGGGCTGTTACTTTCAGAGGATATATCAAGTTCATAATCATCGTAATAAAATGCAGAAAACTGTGCCTGCACAGCGCTTGTTCTATTTCTGGTGTAGTTGTTTTGGTCAAATGTTATTCCGGAGTTGGCGTATCGTTGTATTTTTATGCCATCAATAATCACCGGTTCATTCCTGGGTTTTATAAAATCATCAACGGGATATAACGCCACTTCCAGATTTTCCGGTAACTCTAGCTGGTAATATCCTACACATTCTTTTTTCCATTCATGGCTTGCCGCGCTGTGCGAAAGACACAGCCCGGGAAATAATAAACATAAAACCAAATTTTTCATGATAATACTCCGTTATCGTTGTTTTCATCCTAGTTGTCTGCTATCTGCGTGACATCTTCATCCGGCAACGTGTTCAGAGGCCAAACTCTTCGATAAATGACTTACCTCACGTTGCCGCAAAAACAGATTTACCGTTAATTTTTTACCTGTGCTGATACCAGATATTTATCAGTATTCACTGCCAGCGTTTTACTGTACTTATAATATGTTCTGACATTTTTTCGAGCTCGTCTTTGTCCATGGGGGGCTGGTCATTCAGCTGATCGCTATCCTGCATAACGTACAGTAATAAATCTGGTTTATAATTTCTCGCTTTATGATCCCCGCGAATATAAGCCACATACCCATAGTCAACAGAGCCATTCTCAAACTCTGACTTTACATATGTACCCAGCCCCTCATGACCGCCCATTTCAATGGCACGCCATTTCGGGGGGATTAATTCTTTAGATATGGCTGACCATTGGTACTTCCGATTCCATAAATACGTAACGAACTCCTTAGAAGTCTCATTGTCAGGTCTGTGGAAACCAGCTTCTGGTTCCATTCCAAGATCCTGAAAGAATATCGTCACATCCGGGTGGTCTTCCAGGCGGTAGGTTACTGCCATATTATGTTTTTCATGTCCGGAATCGCCTGCAATAAAACCATAGGGCATGCAGAAACCCTGTTCTGCTGGTACTTCATAAAGCTTTCGTGGACGAAAACGGCTAAGCAGGGAAAGAACTTCCGGCTCATTTTCACGCCACTGTTTTTCTGCTGACTGAGTTTTATCAGTTTTGTCATTTTTGCTTTTTTTCCAAAAATGATAAAGTCGATTATCTTTGTTTATATACAGCGTATAATATGTGCTTTCATACAGGGAAAAAGCGAAAGGATACTTCTTAAGTATGTAACCGTACATCCGGTTGAATTCTTCCTCTGAAATTACGGAACTTTTGAAATTTTTATATTTTTTTTCAAGCTGTTGCCTTACAACATCTATCCCAAACTCACTGCTTTCCTGTCTGCGTTGTTGATACGCAGAGAAATCAATAGGATCCTTGCTCTCTGAGGATATTCTTAGTTCATAATCACTATAATAAAATTCAGAAAATTTCGCCTGTACTGCATTTGTTTTTTGTCGCCGATAATGGGTGGTGTCAAATGTTATGCCTGGATAGGCATATCTTTGTATTTTTACTCCATCAATAATTACCGGTTCATTCCTGGGGTTTATAAATTCATTAACGGGATATAGCGCTACCTCCACGTTATCCGGTAACTCTAACTGGTAATATCCCACACATTCTTTCTTCCATTGCTGACCCGCCACGCTCTGCGACAGGCAAATCCCAGAAAGAAATAAAGACAAAGCCAGCTTACTCATGATAATACTCCGTTATCGTTGTTTTCATCCTGGTTGTCCGCTATCTGCGTGACATTTCCATCCGTCAGCGTATTACGAGCTATCAGCCGCATATTGTAAGGTATAAGGTTATTCTCACCTTCGGTCCAGTGAAGCGGTTGTGCGGTAAAAAAACCTTTAATATTTTTAAGAGGGTGCAGATCAGTCGCTACTCTGGATTTATAAGCTTTCCAGAATGCTTGTGAAAAAGGCATCTTTTCTTCATCCGTCGTCGTCACCGGAGAGTTAGCTGCAAGAACCGGCCAGAGGGATGCCCATACTTTATTTTTCTTCTTCGCATTTTTGTCTTCATTTTCTTCTTTTTGAAACTCATTCCTAGCAACAAAATAAAAGACTGCTTCATAATTGTTTGCATTCTGCCTCGACAGCGCCTGTATTTTCGCACGCCCTGCTGACATAGCAGGTTTGTCCAGCACTTCCGCACATTCTGCCGCCGCGCTGCCCAGCCATTTACTCCAGGCCTTCTGCCTTAGCTCGCGGGCAAATTTGCGGTACGGTACGGCAACACCACTTCCATCCAGGTCGGTAGACCCGTGCTCCGTATCGGATATCAGCACCGCAAGTTCAGAGTCCCTGTCCCCCATCAGACTGCGGTCGTTGATGTTTGCGCTACCCAGCAACACATAGCGGTCGTCCACAATCATCAATTTACTGTGCACATAAATCTGCTCTGTTACCGGCACTTTGTTTATTTCTGCATGGTCGCGCAGATTTAGTAACGTTACGTATTCGTCACAGGCTTCCAGAGCAATATCAAGGTATCCCTCACCGCACTGCGCCTCCAGATGCGGGATTTTCTGGTACCATTCTCGTCGTGGAATGCCCTGCGCCTCAAGCTGCTGCTTTACCCACAGGCTGCGGCGGATACGGTTAAGCAGGCTGTGGGAGCCGAATACCAGCGACTGCCGCGTGAGGTGTATCTGCGCCACTATGGTCGGGTCCGCCAGGCTGCCCTCCGGGTGCACCGGCAACACGATATAGAGGTGAAACGGCTGAGACATATTACTGAAAATGGCCCGCTTTATCCGATCACCCAGCCATTCTGCAACGGGATTTTGCGGATTATCGTCGTCCGGCAGTATTCGTGTGAGAAAGGCAGCTACAGATGGATTAATGTGCTTTGCAACATTGCTTAATGGATCAAGAGCGTCTGCTGAAGGCTTACCAAACGCCGACACAAAAAACTGATTCTCAATATAGATATAGTGCTCAGCTTTACTCACCAGCATATGGATGCTTTGTAAGATGTCATCCTGCTTCAGGTGAGGCTTGTGCGCTGCTTCCGGCATTCTTTTATACTCATCCTGACACATCTCCAGCGAGGCACTGCGCAGCACCTGCACCTGGCAGCTGCCCTTTTTCTCTGAACATTCCCCGGTTAACGTTAATACCGGAATCGGTGTCTTCAGCGGGTTATCAGGTTGGTGGGATTTATAACTGTTCCAGCGGCGTACAAAATTTTTAACCAGGTCATTTACAGCCGGGCCTTCAATCCGTACCTGATAATCCTGCCATGGCATGCGCGGTTGTAATGATGGGTCAAGGTAACGGCTCTCTTTTGAATTCCCGTGAGACTGGACGCACCCTTTTTCCAGTACTGCATTGATAATGTTCTGTACACTTTCAGCCTGGCGCTGCTGTACTTTTTCAATTTCATTCCATCGTTTTTCTCGTGACGAAAAGCCTTCCGGGATAACATACTCCTCCATCGGATTGTAACCTGTGCCTGGTGTCATCGCGGGGATGCCAGGGTTATACCTGTTCATTCCCTGGCGTCCGTCGGCATCCGCATGCAGGCCATAGTTGTCATCATAACGCCCGTAGGCCAAATCGATACCGCCGACAAATGCCACCTTTTCATCAACAATTACGCATTTCTGATGATGGGAAAAAAAGATGTCGGATTTGGTCTTTGCACACTGAACATAAAATGCCGGGCGCTTAACATGGCTGTTCATTGCAGCAAAGACACGCTCTGTTGCTGCGGACCAGGTGACGACCGGAGCCTGGCAGGCCCAGGGCATGATATAAACCTCAAGTCCGGGTGAGCCCTCCACCGCAGCCAGCAGCGCATCCACCAGACGAACCCCTTCAGCTAACTGTGCATCCCAGTTAACCTGCCAGCCCGTAATGTAGATGCTCTTTGTAGCCTGTTTGAACGCCTCCAGAAGTGCAGAGAAATACTCTTTTCCGCCCAGCAAAGCCTGTACTTCGTTACCTTCAGTATATTCAGCGAAATTTTCTGACTCCTTCGCTGAACCGCTGGTGTAATGAACCCAGTGGTTATGTGTGGCTGTCGCCGTAAAGCTCTCCTCGTTCTGATCATCAAAATACACACTGCACTGATTCATACCGTCATCAAGTTTCATTGACGCCATCCTGTTTTCCCTTTCTGAGTGGTTCAAGCATTGACCCGCTGACAGCCTGTTCGATGGCTATGCACTGTTTGAAATTTTCGCCTGGGCAGGTATGGCCGGAAACAGCATTAAAGGATTGATGAAATCCCATTGTGTCCTGCGCGCAAGCGTCCTTTGTCTCGTCGTTAGCGGTGGCAGTGATCTTGTTAAAGTCCAGGCGATGGGCACGATGCCCGACTACCAGCCACAAACGGAAGGGATTCTGTTGCGCCAGTTCAGCAAGCTCATACTGTTGCGCTGCAGACGGAAGCATATTGCCGTCTGGATCTGTTTGCCCCTTCATCAGCACTTCGTCCGTGGAGATAGCCTGCAGATATGAATCAGCCTTCACAACCAGCCAGTTACGGCCTGAAAATGCCAGTCCGTTTACCCCGGGCGCATCTGCAAGGCGAATAACCGGTTTTAATTTTTCCTCTGTAACCGGGGAGGCTGGTGGACGTGCGGGCGGCGTTACAGATGAATTCTGCGAGGTAAGCGCATTTGTTGTATTTGCTGTGTTCGTTCTCCGATTTCCAGTTAGCGCTTTGATCACCCCCGGCTCCAGCGTCCCCACCGGCGTGCCCGGACGTCCCCCGCCGTTGAGGTTTACCACCGGCCCGCTGATGTCCACTCCGCCCGGATGGATAACCACAAACGAGGCACCCGCTTTCAGGGTGATGCTGCCCCGGCTCTCCAGCACGATATCGCCCTGCACGCGGACACCCAGCGCACC
>Ga0209795_10001378_pt1 | contig 15413 bp, 15 predicted proteins | sample AgamicOrMarz_FD_187166 | JGI IMG/M metagenome (GOLD analysis project Ga0209795, IMG submission 187166) | Agave microbial communities from Guanajuato, Mexico - Or.Ma.rz (SPAdes) (version 2) | ecosystem: Host-associated > Plants > Phyllosphere > Phylloplane/Leaf | place: Guanajuato, Mexico...
AGAAGCAATTACAGTTGAAGACTTCAAGAAAATCGAAAAAGAAATGCAAAAAATCGTGAACGAGAACTTAGAAATCGTTCGTCATGAAGTACCACGTGCAGAAGCACTTCGTCGCTTTGAAGAAATCGGCGATGAGTTAAAATTAGATTTAATTAACGATCTTCCAGAAGATGCAGTTATTTCAATCTATGAGCAAGGCGAATTCTTCGACCTTTGCCGTGGTGTTCACCTTCCATCTACAGGGAAAATTAAAGTATTTAAATTATTAAGCGTTGCAGGTGCTTACTGGCGCGGCGATAGCAATAATAAAATGCTACAACGTATTTACGGTACTGCATTCGTTAAGAAAGCAGAATTAGATGAGCACTTACGTATGCTTGAAGAAGCGAAAGAGCGCGATCACCGTAAATTAGGTAAAGAATTAAAACTATTTACTAATAGCCAAAAAGTAGGACAAGGTTTACCACTTTGGTTACCAAAAGGTGCAACAATCCGCCGCATTATCGAGCGTTACATCGTTGATAAAGAAGCAAGCTTAGGCTATGATCACGTATATACTCCAGTACTAGGAAGCAGAGAGCTTTATGAAACTTCTGGTCACTGGAACCACTACCGTGATGGCATGTTCCCATCAATGGAAATGGATAACGAAGAATTAGTTCTTCGTCCAATGAACTGTCCTCATCATATGATGGTTTATAAAAATGATATTCACAGCTACCGTGAATTACCAATCCGTATTGCAGAACTTGGAACAATGCACCGTTATGAAATGTCAGGTGCGTTATCTGGATTACAACGTGTACGCGGAATGACTTTAAACGATGCGCACATTTTCGTTCGTCCAGATCAAATTAAAGAAGAGTTAAAACGTGTTGTAAACTTAACTCTAGAAGTGTACAAAGATTTCGGTTTAGAGAACTACTCATTCCGTCTATCTTACCGCGACCCAGCAGATACTAAAAAGTATTATGCGGATGATGAGATGTGGGAAAAAGCACAAGGTATGTTAAAAGAAGCTATGGATGAAATGGGTCTTGATTACTATGAAGCTGAAGGTGAAGCGGCATTCTACGGTCCAAAACTTGATGTTCAAGTTCGTACTGCTCTTGGAAAAGACGAAACACTTTCAACTGTACAATTAGACTTCTTACTTCCAGAACGCTTTGAATTATCATACGTTGGTGAAGACGGTAAACAACATCGTCCAGTTGTAATTCACCGTGGTGTTGTATCAACTATGGAACGTTTTGTAGCCTTCTTAATTGAAGAATACAAAGGTGCATTCCCAACATGGTTAGCTCCAGTTCAAGTACAAGTAATTCCAGTTTCTCCGCAAGTACATTTAGACTATGCGAAGAAAGTACAAGACGAATTGCGTCGTGCTGGTATCCGTGTTGAATTAGACACTCGTGAAGAGAAGATTGGTTACAAAATCCGTGAAGCACAAATGCAAAAAATTCCGTACATGCTTGTAGTAGGTGACAATGAAGTAACTGAAAACGGCGTAAACGTACGTAAATATGGTGAACAAAAATCAGAAACAATCGCATTAGATGCTTTTGTTGACATGATTAAAGTAGAAGGAAAACGATAAGAAAAAGCCGCGGTATACCGCGGCTTTTTTATGTAATATACTTGAGGGGAATTAGAAAAAATACCCATGTAACACTTATCGTAAAAAAGTATTGCAAGTATGTTAGTTGTTTGTTACAATATTTCTTGTTGTTAGTAAAACACATCGCGTCTTCTTGACAGACGTCATGTCCTATGATAAACTCATCAAGGATAATAGAATATTGTTTTGTGGAACAAGTAGAAGCACCCGCTTCTCACCTGATGGACGCATTCGCAGTTAACAGGTAAATGTATTTCTTACTTAAGATTTTACAAGTGTGGGTGTCGTATGCCCGCACTTTTTTTGTTCGGGTTCTATGACTACAAAATATGTTCTGAGAAAACCTTGGAGGTGGCTTACTATTAGCAAGGATATGATGATTAACGAGCAAATTCGTGCACGTGAAGTACGTTTAGTTGGCGCAAATGGCGATCAACTTGGAATCAAGTCTCGTAATGACGCTTTAGACTTAGCTGCAAATCTTAATCTTGATTTAGTATTAGTTGCTCCAAATGCGAAACCGCCAGTATGCCGCATTATGGACTACGGTAAATTCCGCTTTGAGCAACAGAAGAAAGAAAAAGAGCAGCGCAAAAATCAAAAAGTAATTAGCATGAAAGAAGTTCGTTTAAGTCCAACAATTGATGAACACGACTTTAACACAAAACTTCGTAATGCTATCAAGTTTTTAGAGAAAGGCGACAAGGTTAAAGCGTCAATTCGCTTTAAAGGACGTGCCATTACTCATAAAGAAATCGGTCAACGTGTTTTAGATCGCTTCTCAGAAGCTTGTGCTGAAGTTAGTACAGTTGAATCTAAGCCTAAAATGGAAGGACGCAGTATGTTCTTAGTTTTAGCACCGAAAAACGATAAGTAATAGATAGAGGAGGAAATACCTATGCCTAAACAAAAAACTCATCGCGGCGCTGCAAAGCGTTTCAAAAAGACTGGATCAGGTAAACTGAAACGTTCTCACGCTTACACAAGCCATTTATTCGCTAACAAATCTACAAAAGCTAAACGTAAACTACGTAAAGCTGGTGTAGTAAGCGCTGGTGACTTCAAACGCATTCGTCAAATGCTTGACAACTTAAAATAAGTTCGGCTGATATATAGAACAATTAGGAGGTAATATTATGCCAAGAGTAAAAGGTGGTACAGTTACTCGTCAACGTCGTAAAAAAGTAATTAAATTAGCAAAAGGTTACTACGGTTCAAAAAATACATTATTCAAGGTTGCTAACCAACAGGTTATGAAATCTCTAATGTATGCATTCCGTGACCGCCGTCAAAAGAAACGTGACTTCCGTAAATTATGGATTACACGTATCAACGCAGCAGCTCGTATGAATGGTCTTTCTTACAGCCGCTTAATGCACGGTCTTAAAAATGCTGGCATCGAAGTTAACCGCAAGATGCTTGCTGACTTAGCTGTTCATGACGAAAAAGCTTTCGCTGAATTAGCAACAGTTGCAAAAAACAACATTAACTAATTAATTAGTTGAAACCTTAGAAGAATTTTCTTCTAAGGTTTTTTTATTTGTATTCAAATAGAAGTTAGAAGTGAAAGAAATTCTAAAGATTAACGACTATGTCGTTATCAATATGACAAAATCAATATAAAAGTTATAGCAGTATAGAAGAATATACATATGAAGTCAGGAGAATACTCCTGGCTTTTTTCAATTCTGCTCGTTTGGAAAGAAGAGTATCTTTCCTAGCCGAAACGACACTGCTATAATGGAAAGATGATATGGAACTTTCATCAGATGAACAATTTAAGAGCGATGACTGAAACGTATTTGTAAATTAAGGACAAGCTATTTTATAAAGAGGTAGATAGCTGACTTATTCATAAGAACTGAAACATAATAATGAACTTTGAGATGAAACAACATTGTTGCGTAAAATGCGATGTTGGAGGAGGACAATAGAATGGACTTACTACAACTATTTAAATTACAAAAAGAATTAGATGACCGTATTGCAAAAGAACATGACTTACAACCGAAAAAATTGTTAAAAGAAAAAATGTTAGCTCTTCTTGTAGAAATTGGAGAACTTGCAAATGAAACACGTTGTTTTAAATATTGGAGCAACAAACCAGCTTCGGAACGTGAAGTAATATTAGAAGAATACGTAGATGGTTTGCATTTTATTTTATCAATCGGAATTGATTTAGGTATTGATAAAAACTTCCTATTCTATAAATGTGCACAAACGAATAAAACACAAGTGGAAATTTTCTTAGACACATATGCGAAAGTAATTCGTTTTACAGATCAACCATCTATTACAAACTATATTGAATTATTTACGAGCTATCTTCGACTTGGACAAGCACTTGAATTTGAGCAAGAAGAGATTGAAAAAGCATATTTAGATAAAAATGAAGTAAATCATCAGCGTCAAACACAAGGATACTAATTTAATTTTTGAATATTTCAATTTAATTATTGTATAATGAATTGACTGAAGAAAAAGGAGGGTGTTGGCAATGACAAAATTAGACGCGACATTGACAATGCTAAAAGAATTAACGGACGCACGTGGTATTGCTGGTAACGAACGTGAACCACGTGAAGTAATGAAGAAATATATCGAGCCGTTTGCGGACGAACTTTCTACTGATAATTTAGGGAGTTTAGTTGCAAAAAAAGTAGGGGAAGAAAACGGCCCAAAAATTATGGTTGCAGGTCATTTGGATGAAGTTGGATTTATGATTACACAAATCGATGACAAAGGTTTCCTTCGCTTCCAAACGGTTGGTGGCTGGTGGTCACAAGTTATGCTTGCGCAACGCGTGACGATTGTAACGCGTAAAGGAGATGTAACAGGTGTAATTGGTTCAAAACCACCGCACATTTTACCTCCAGAAGCTCGTAAAAAGCCAGTTGAAATTAAAGACATGTTCATCGATATCGGTGCTTCTAGCCAAGAAGAAGCAATGGAGTGGGGCGTACGACCAGGAGATCAAGTTGTACCTTACTTTGAATTCCAAGTGATGAAGAATGAAAAAATGTTACTTGCAAAAGCATGGGATAACCGAATTGGTTGTGCAATTGCAATTGACGTATTAAAACAATTAAAAGATGAAAAGCATCCAAACGTTGTATACGGCGTTGGAACTGTACAAGAAGAAGTTGGTCTTCGTGGCGCAAAAACATCTGCGAATTATATTAAACCAGATATCGCGTTCGCAGTAGATGTTGGTATCGCTGGAGATACACCGGGTGTAACGTCAAAAGAAGCGCAAAGTAAAATGGGCGATGGACCACAAATCATTTTGTATGATGCTTCTGTTATTGGACATACAGGTTTACGTGATTTCGTAGTTGATGTTGCTGACGAATTACAAATCCCATACCAATATGATTCAGTAGCGGGCGGGGGAACTGATGCGGGTGCGATTCATATTGCTGTAAACGGTATTCCTTCTATGGCAATTACAATTGCAACGCGCTATATTCATTCTCATGCAGCAATGTTACACCGTGATGATTATGAAAATGCAGTAAAGTTAATTGTAGAAGTTATTAAACGTCTTGATAAAGAGGCTGTACATAACATTACATTTAATTAATAGAAAAAGCGAAGGAGATTCTCCTTCGCTTTTTTATGTTTTAAAAAGGCCGTTCTAATCCTGCTGCAGTATGAGCGCCTAAAATAATTAAACGAGTTAATTGCATCGCCATAAAATGCGGAGTATATATCATTCCTCTTTTTAACCATGACATAATCATTCCGATGTGAGCCCCTGTAACATAACTAATCAAAATATCACGAGGAACCATAAGATCTTCATCATCTGGTTGTGAAATAGACAAGCTTAATGTTAAATGCACTTGTATTGTTTTCATCATTTTATAAGAGTAGTTTCCGGCAGCTTTATCCCCAAGCATAACGTTATAAAAGTTTACATTTTCTGCGATATGTTCGAATAAAGCCAAAAATGTAGGGTGAGGTGAATCAAATGTAAGTTGAAAATCTTCTTTATTTCTATTTTTCGGTTTAATTACTTCTGCTAGCTTCTCTAACATTTCTTCAATACTTTTGTCTAATAGGTCATATTTATCATGGTAATGGCTATAAAATGTAGCGCGATTTACAGGAGCGCGTTCTGCGATATGTTGCACAGTTACATTTTCAAAGCCTTTTTCGCCTACTAAAGCGACAAAAGCATCCTGAATGAGTTGTCTCGTTCGCTTTACACGTGGATCATTTGTATTTTTAATAGACATTTTTCTTCTCCTCGTTTAATTTTCTATACTTAAACAACATATTGGTATTATATTGTTGTTTAAGCGACATTTCATACGTAAATTGTCGGTTGTAGATTCAAAATAATTATTTATAATTATAAACGATAGTCCTTCAGAAATCAGCACCGCTCGCAGGTAGATAAATTTCGATTTACGCTGCAGATGGTGTGATTTTTTTGTTAAAAGGTTAATATAATTAACAATTAAACAATCTAAACAATAAGGACATAAATAGTTTAGAAAAAAATTATATGCGATATAAGGAGAGGAATGCAATGAATCAGTTTCGAAGAATGGTAATTATCAACATTATCACATTAATTGTACTAGTTGGCGGCGGTATTGGCGGTTATTACTATTACAACCAAACGGAAAATTACTTAAAAACAGACAATGCAAAGATTGATGGGAAGGTAATTCCGGTTGCTTCACCAGTAGCAGGTAAACTAACTGACTGGAAAGCTGAAGTAGGAAAAAATTATAATGAGAACGATAAACTAGGCACTGTTACTGTAGCGGCAGCTAATGGAGAACAAACAGTAGATGTAACCATTCCACAAAATGCAACGGTTGTACAATCAAACGCAACAACAAATGCTTTCGTTGGAGCTGGTAGCCCGATTGCTTACGCATTCGATATGAACAATTTATGGGTAACAGCAAACATTGAAGAAACAGATGTTGATGATGTTCAAAAAGGTCAAGATGTAGATGTGTATGTAGATGCATACCCAGATACAACGTTAACAGGAAAAGTAGAACAAGTTGGCTTAACAACAGCGAATACATTCTCTATGTTGCCATCAAGCAACGCAACAGCGAACTATACGAAAGTAACACAAGTAGTACCAGTTAAAATTTCTTTAGATCATAGCAAATCAGTAAATATTGTTCCTGGCATGAATGTGACAGTTCGTATTCATAAGTAAGGGGGAGATGAGATGTCCTCAATTGTAATTGCAGGATATGCACTATTTTGTATAATCGTCTTCTTCCTTGTAAATCGTCTTTTACGAAAGAAAAAAACGAAAATGGGAGAAGAACAAGTCCCAGCCGTAAGTAAAATAGAAATAAGTAAAGTTGAAACAGAAGAGAAAGAAATTGAACGAAAGCAAGAATCGGAAATTTCTAATGTAGTTGAGTTAGAAACAGGAAAGCAAGAAGAAGTAAAACAAGAAAAAGAAGTGCCGAAAAAACAAATGTCTACGCCTGTAGAGAATGTGAACGTAAAAGCAGTTGTAGCTGTATTAATTCTCGGCATGTTCGTTTCTATTTTAAACCAAACAATTATTAACGTTGCATTACCTCCGTTAATGAATGAATTTAACGTATCAACTTCAACAGCACAATGGTTAATTACAGGCTTCATGCTTGTAAATGGTATTTTAGTACCGATTAGTGCATTTTTAGTTTCACGATTTACGTATCGTAAATTATTCGTAGCAGCAATGTTATTCTTTACGGTAGGATCTATCATTTGTGCTACTTCAGGAAACTTTACAATGATGATGACAGGTCGCGTAATTCAAGCAGTTGGTGCGGGTATTTTAATGCCGGTTGGTATGAATATCTTCATGACGTTATTCCCGCCTCATAAACGCGGAGCGGCGATGGGATTACTAGGTGTAGCGATGATTTTAGCACCAGCTATCGGACCAACTGTAACAGGTTGGGTGATTGAAAACTATAGCTGGAACTTAATGTTCTATGCGATGTTTATTATCGGTTTAATTATTACGTTCCTATCTTTAAAATTCTTTACACTAGCTCAGCCAGTGTCTAAAACGAAATTAGATATATTCGGTGTGGTTAGTTCAAGTATTGGACTAGGAAGCTTATTGTACGGATTTAGTGAAGCTGGAAATAATAGTTGGACTAGTGCAGAAGTTGTTATTTCACTTATCATTGGTGTAATTGGTTTAGCGTTATTTATTTGGAGAGAGCTAACAACGGACAATAAAATGCTTGATTTACAAGTATTTAAATATCCAGTATTTACTTTCACTTTAGTAATTAACGCAATCGTTACGATGGCATTATTCGGAGGTATGTTATTGCTTCCAGTATATCTGCAAAACATTCGTGGCTTTACGCCAATTGAATCTGGTTTACTACTTCTTCCAGGATCATTAATTATGGGGATCATGGGACCAGTAGCGGGTAAATTATTCGATAAATATGGCATTCGTCCATTAGCGATAATTGGATTGGCAATTACGACGTATGCGACATATGAATTTACAAAATTATCGATGGATACACCGTATAGCGTTATTATGACGGATTATATTATACGTTCAATTGGTATGTCATTCATTATGATGCCAATTATGACAGCTGGTATGAACGCACTGCCGATGAAATTAATTTCTCACGGTACAGCAACGCAAAATACGTCAAGACAAGTAGCTGGTTCAATCGGAACAGCGATTTTAATCACACTTATGACGCAACAAACAACTGCTCACGTAGCAGATTACGGCAACATGTTAACAACATCAAACCCAATTTTAGTTGATAAAGTACACGGTATGGGGCAAAGTTTAGCAGCGATTGCCGGATCAGCTCAAGCAGGAGATGCGATGAGCACACAACTATTATATGGACAAATTTCAAAGCTATCTGCAATTAACGGTATTAACGATGCCTTCTTAATTGCAACGATACTAGCAGGTATTGCTTGGGTGTTATCGTTCTTCTTACAATCAGGCAATAAACCAAATAGAAAAGCAGGGAATTAAATTTCCTGCTTTTTTGTTTTCTTATAAAAAGATGCAATTAGATATAGAATGAATCACCTGCAGACATGAGTTCCCAGAAAATAACTCCTAATAGTCCCGCAATAAAAATAATGAATCCCATGTTGCGTATACTTTTAATTTTCATTTGTAATCCCCTTACCCCTGCTAATAATCCAGTTAAAGAAAACAATATCCAGTATAAAGTAGTTGAAATAGGGAGGATTGTCTCGCTATTCACCCCCATGCTCCAAAAAACAAAAGGTAGCGTTACAAAGGAAAAGCTAAGTACCCCCATTAAACCAACAAATAATTTCCGATGTTTAATACTAGTAATAATTAAAAAAATACCACCGAAAAATCCGCATAAGACAAGAAGTGGCATATAAACAATCCAAAGGAAGCTAAACATATATAATCTCCTTTTATGTAATGAGTTATATTTTACTACATCAGGTTCATTTTGGATATTATTAATAAATATGTATAAATTGATAGAAATGGGTAGTAATGATACGGATTATCCAAAAGTGCTAATTGAAGAAGAGTTTGAAGTTGTGATAAAAGAGTAAAAAGAGGTATCGTGATGATACCTCTTTTTAACTGAAGAATGCCAACGTATTATTTATAATATGAAATAACATAGCTGGAAGAATGGATTTTGTTTTCTTACATAAAATAGCCATTAATAATCCCATGAAGAAAGTAATTACCATTACTCCAAGTGAGTATGTATGAGCGATACCAAAGAAGAAACTTGTTAAGACTGCTGCAATCCAAAATGGAAAGCGCTCAGAGAAGAAATGAAGTATAAAACCACGGAAAATAAGTTCTTCAAAAATTGGTGTGAGTATTGCAAATCCGAGAAGTAATAGTATTTGATATTGCTTAAAAACGTCTAAGTTTAGTGCGGAAGATTGTTGCTTTGTTGCGTCTTGGAACACATAATTTAATAAGAAGTAGTTGATTATGATGTTTATAGCGAAGAAAAGAAGTAAATATACGTATGTGCGCCATTCTTTCAGTGCTTTAAAGTTAAAAGAGTTCAGTAATAATCTTTTCGCAGGTTTGAATTTAAAAATAAAGAATAACAACATGGCTAGTTGTAACCCTATACTTGCGGTGTTTGCAATAGATTCATACAGGGCAATTTGCTTTTTATTTGTAAGACTAGCCGTATAAATTGTTAAGGGCATTATTGCTAGGAACAAGGTAATGAGTCCAGTTCCGAAAAAAGCGAATAAAACGGAGCTAATAAATTGTCCCCATGACATAGAGTGTTTCTGTTCATCAGAAAGTTGTGTAGCGGATTGCATCTGTGAAATCACCTCTTTATATTTGTATATTAAATTATAGATTAATTTGTTTCTGAATGTAACATTTAAATATTACATACAAAGGTGTATTTTTCGTAAAATAATAAAAGAGGTATCACCCTGTAGTGATGCCTCTTTCTCATTGATAACTATGTTCTGCCTTGTTATTCAATTTGGCTTGCTCTATTTGCAATTCACGCTCTACCAATCGATCTAATTGCTGAATAGCTTTAAGTGCTTTTTCATAAGAAATCGTTCTATAATGATGAGCTCCGCCTGGTTCTTCATCTGCTTCGTCTGCCCATTTAATAATGCTTTGAAGAGATGTTCTTTCAATTTCTTGTTCCACTAAGAAAGAATCTGTATGCAGAAGGATTGCGATAGAAATTTCTTTTGCTAGTTTTGGATGTTCTCCCAATCTAATAAGTAATTTATGTGCTCTTTCTGCGCCTTTAATTGCATGGATATCATTCTTTTTATATAAGTCATAGTCCCATTCGCCGCCTGTGTACCACGTATGATGTCCGATATCATGAAGGAAACCGGCTTTTGTCGCAGCATCGACTGAGGCGTGGTGCTTTTTAGCTAAGTGAAACGCATGGTAAGCGACAGCGATCGCGTGGACCATTCCGGAACGGTTTACGTATTTTTGTGTAATATGGTGTTTAAAAATTTGTTCAAGCGTAATACGGTGCATAAAACATTCACTCCTTTTATCTAATGATGTATACGAAGAAAAATCGATCGGTTTAAATGTATTTTGAACATTGTACTCCATCATAGTTCGTTAGTAAAGTAGAAATGTTTAGGAGAAGAAAAATTTTTTTCGTAAAAAAATCACCTTAGCTTATGCGAAGGTGATTTTCAAATTGCTTATTTTTTTAATCCTTGCTCTAGTGTTTCTAACATTTCGTGCTTTTCATTTTCATCAGCGTTTTTCCAAATGACTTCAAATAAGACGCCAAGACCTGGAAGCATTTTTTCTTCACCGCTTTGAATTGCATCGACAATTGTTTCTTGTAATTGATCTTGTGAATTACCAGATACATTCGCTAATACGGCACCGCGTAAATTAAAACTCATTGTTTTCACCTCTTCTTCAGAATTGAAACTGACGTTAGTTTTTGTTCTTTTTTATGTAAATATGTATGAAAAATAGGCTATAATGATAAGACAAGAAGAGAGGGAAATACATATTATGAAAAACATTGATTCAGTACAAAATCCGCGTGTAAAGCAGTGGAAAAAGCTGCAAACGAAAAAAGAACGCGATAAAAAAGGTTTATTTTTTGTAGAAGGATTTCACTTAGTCGAGGAAGCTTTGAAGGCAGGAATTGTAACAGAACTTATCGTTTCAGATCAGACAGACCTTCCGAAAGATTGGACAGTTAATGATGTGGAAATGTATATCGTGCCTGAGGCGATTGTCAAAATACTTCGTGAAACAGAAACGACACAAGGTGTATTTGCTGTTTGTGAGAAGCATGAGAAAGAAGTAGCTCTTACTGATGGGAAATTCCTTTTATTAGATGGCCTGCAAGACCCAGGTAATTTAGGAACAATTATTCGTACAGCTGATGCAGCTGGTATTCACGCCGTTGTGCTTGGAGAAGGTTGTGTTGATGTTTACAATAGTAAAGTACTCCGCTCTACACAAGGCTCTATTTTCCACTTACCAATTGTAAAAGGGAACTTAGAAGAATGGGTAGAAAAGTTAAAAGAAAACAACGTTCCTGTATATGGAACAGCTCTTGAAAATGGAGTTCCGTATGGTGAAGTAACGCCGGCTGGCAGTTTTGCATTAATTGTAGGAAATGAAGGAAATGGCGTACGCCAAGAAATTCTTGCAAAAACGGATCAAAACTTGTATATTCCGATTTACGGCGGGGCAGAATCATTAAATGTTGCGGTTGCAGCAGGGATTTTAACGTATTATTTGCAAAGCCCGGTTGCGAACAAATAAAAAACTTCTTATAATAAGTTGAAGTACATTATATTAAAAGTTAAATAACGAAAAACGTTGATAGAGAAGAGTAGCTTACAAAATCGCCATATAGGGAGAGAGTGCCGTAGACTGAAAGCATTCTTATGGTAGACGGAAGTGAATTCACCTCTGGAGTTGACGCCAGGACCATGTATATGTAAAGGCGTTCCGGTCAGAATTGATCGTTATAACTAATGAGTGGGCAGACTTGTTCTGTCAATTTAGGGTGGTACCGCGAATTTACCTCGTCCCTTTTTGGGAGCGAGGTTTTTTTATTTTTAAAATTAGGAGGGTTCCAAAATGGAAGCACGTTTAAAAGAGCTAAAGCAAAAAGCGTTAGAGCTTATTGAAGAAGCGAAAGAGCTAAAGGGCTTAAACGACGTACGCGTAGCGTATTTAGGAAAAAAAGGCCCAATTACAGAAGTATTACGCGGCATGGGAAAATTGTCAGCAGAAGAGCGTCCACGTATGGGAGCATTAGTAAATGAAGTGCGTGAAGCGATTCAAACGCGTTTAGATGACAAAATTAGTAACTTAGAAAAAGCAGTAATCGAAGCGAAATTAGCTACTGAAACAATCGATGTTACACTGCCAGGTCGTCCTGTTGAAACAGGTTGTCACCATCCGTTAACAGCTGTTGTTGAGCAAATTGAAGATGTATTCATCGGTATGGGTTATGAAGTAGCTGAAGGAACAGAAGTAGAAAAAGACTACTACAACTTCGAAGCACTAAACTTACCGAAAGATCACCCAGCGCGTGATATGCAAGATACATTCTACATTACAGAAGAAACGTTACTACGTACACATACATCTTCTGTGCAAGCACGTACGATGGAAAATAATAAAGAAAAAGGCCCAATCAAAATTATTTGTCCTGGTAAAGTGTATCGCCGTGATGACGACGATGCGACGCATTCACATCAGTTCATGCAAATTGAAGGTCTTGTAATTGATAAAAACATTCGTATGAGTGACTTAAAAGGTACACTGCAAGTATTCGTGAAAAAGATGTTCGGTGAAGATCGTGAAATCCGTCTTCGTCCAAGTTTCTTCCCATTCACAGAGCCATCTGTAGAGATGGATATTTCTTGTATGATGTGTCATGGCAAAGGTTGCGGCACTTGTAAAGGAACTGGCTGGATTGAAATTCTAGGCGCAGGTATGGTTCACCCGAACGTACTTGAAATGGCTGGTTATGATTCAAAAGAATATCAAGGTTTCGCATTCGGTATGGGCGCAGAGCGTATCGCAATGTTGAAATACGGAGTAGATGACATTCGTCATTTCTATACAAATGATGTACGTTTCTTACAACAATTCAAACGAGCGTAAGGGAAGGAGAGGATAAATATGTTCGTATCATATCGTTGGTTACAAGAGTATGTAGATATTAAAGATGTAACAGCACAAGAACTAGCAGACAAAATCACGAAAAGTGGTATTGAAGTAGAAGGCGTTGAAGTATTAAATAAAGGTGTAAAAGGTGTTGTAGTTGGTCACGTATTAGAATGTGAAAAACACCCAGAAGCTGATAAATTAAGCAAATGCTTAATCGATATCGGTGAAGAAGAGCCAGTTCAAATTATTTGTGGAGCTGCTAACATTGCAAAAGGTTTAAAAGTACCAGTTGCAAAAGTTGGAGCTGTACTTCCTGGTAACTTCAAAATCAAAAAAGCAAAACTACGCGGTGAAGCTTCTCACGGTATGGTTTGTGCTCTTCAAGAGCTTGGTATTGATGGAAAGTTAGTTTCAAAAGAATACGCAGATGGTATCTTCATCTTCCCAAGTGACGCTGAAGTTGGTGCAGATGCACTTGAAATTTTAAACTTACACGATGAAGTACTTGAGCTTGGCTTAACACCAAACCGTGCAGATTGCTTAAACATGTTAGGTGTTGCTTACGAAGTAGCTGCTATTTATGGCCGCGAAGTAAAACTTCCAGCTATCGACTTACAAGAAACAGCAGAAAAAACTTCTGATTATATTTCTGTAAGCGTAGAAGCGAAAGAAGAAAACCCATTATACATTGCAAAAATGGTTAAAAACGTAAAGATTGGTCCGTCACCAATGTGGATGCAAACTCGTCTTATGGCAGCTGGCATTCGTCCAATTAGCAACGTAGTTGATATTACAAACTACATTTTAATGGAATACGGTCAACCGTTACATGCATTCGATTACGATAAATTAGGTTCAAAAGAAATCGTTGTTCGTCTTGCAAAAGAAGGCGAAAAAATTGAAACGTTAGATGATCAAGAGCGTACATTACAAAGCCACCATCTTGTAATTACAAACGGCACGAAAGCTTTAGCTGTTGCTGGTGTAATGGGCGGGGCGGATTCTGAAGTTACAAATGAGACAGTAAACGTTCTAATTGAGTCTGCATACTTTGCAGGTCAAACAGTACGTCGTACATCAAAAGACTTAGGTCTTCGTAGTGAATCAAGTGCACGTTTCGAAAAAGGAATCGATCCAACACGTACATTTGAAGCAATTCAACACGCAGCTGCTTTAATGGCGAAATATGCTGGCGGTGAAGCACTTGAAGGTGTAGTAGAAGCTGACAACTTACAAGTACAAGAGCGTACAGTATCTGTTACTGCTGAAAAAGTAAACCGTGTATTAGGTACAAATATTTCTGCGAGTGAAATGGGTACAATGTTCACAAACTTGAAATTCCCATTTACAGAAGTAGAAGGAACATTCCATGTAAATGTACCAGCACGTCGTCCTGATATTACAATTTCAGAAGACTTAGTAGAAGAAGTGGGCCGTCTATACGGTTATGACCACATTCCAGTTACATTACCTTCTGGAACGATGACTCGTGGTAAATTAACATCAGCACAAACGAAACGTCGTAAAGTACGTCGCTTCTTAGAGGGTGCTGGTTTATATGAAGCAATCACGTATTCATTAACGAGCGCTGACAAAGCGAAACAATACATGATTGAGCCAAACGAAAAGGCACCTGTAAACCTTGCACTTCCAATGAGTGAAGAGCGTAGCCAACTTCGTTTAAGCTTAGTGCCACAATTGCTAGAAGCAGTTTCATACAATGTTGCTCGTAAAAACGACAGCGTTGCTTTATACGAAGTAGGTTCTATCTTCTTACCAACAGAAGCAGGAGAACTTCCGAAAGAAGAACAACACCTTGCAGGTGTTATGACAGGTCTTGCTCTTCACCATGCATGGCAAGGTGAGAAGAAAGTAGTAGACTTCTTCGTTGTGAAAGGTGTACTAGAAGGACTATTCGACGTACTTGGCGTTTCAAACCAAATCACATATGCACCAGCGAAACGTGAAGGTATGCACCCAGGTCGTACAGCTGACATCGTATTAGATGGCGAAGTAATTGGTTTCATCGGTCAATTGCACCCAGAAGCAGAAAAACAATTAGATGTGAAAAATACATTCGTATTTGAACTATCTCTTGTAAAAATATTCGGTGCAGACGCTGAAGAAACTTACTACTCAGCAATTCAATTGCTG
>Ga0209795_10001379_pt1 | contig 15411 bp, 8 predicted proteins | sample AgamicOrMarz_FD_187166 | JGI IMG/M metagenome (GOLD analysis project Ga0209795, IMG submission 187166) | Agave microbial communities from Guanajuato, Mexico - Or.Ma.rz (SPAdes) (version 2) | ecosystem: Host-associated > Plants > Phyllosphere > Phylloplane/Leaf | place: Guanajuato, Mexico...
CGATGGCGATCTGGCTGATCGGCGCCGCTTATCTGGCTTCGGCATTTCCGTCGATCCCGCAATGGATCTGGGTGCTGGCGTTCATCGGCATCACCAGTGCGATCAACATCGTCGGGCTGAAACTGGCCAATGGCATCAACGCTTTGCTGATGCTGGTGCAGTTTCTCGTATTGATCGCCTTCGTGGCGCTGTGCGTGCACTACATCGGCCGCGATGCGAGCACGCCGCTGTGGTCGATCAAACCGTTCTTCAACGGCGACATGCAGATGCCGCTGATCATGAGCGGCGCGGCGATTGCCTGTTATTCATTCCTTGGCTTCGACGCGGTCAGCACCCTGACCGAAGAGACCCGCGATCCACGCCGCACCATTCCCCGGGCGATCATGCTGATCACCTTGATTGGCGGCCTGATCTTCGTTGGCGTTTCATACTTCGTGCAGATCGCTCATCCATCGTTCCAGTTCGACAGCGTCGACTCGGCTGCCTATGAAATCGCGCGCAATATCGGTGGCGACCTGTTCGTCTCGATCTTCCTGATCGGCCTGATTGTCGGCCAGTTCGCCTCGGGGCTGTCGGCCCAGGCAAGTGGTTCGCGACTGCTGTTCGCCATGGGCCGCGACGGCGTCTTGCCCAAGTCTTTTTTCGGTACGTTGCATGCGCGCTTCGGCACCCCGGTCAACAGCATTCTGCTGTGCGCGGCGGTGGCGTTGCTGGCGCTGAAACTCGATGTGACCACCTCGACCTCATTCATCAACTTCGGCGCGTTTCTCGCGTTCAGCCTGGTCAACCTGTCGGTGATCTTCCATTACTGGATCGGCGGCGAGAAAAAAGGCCTGCGCGAGCTGCTGCTGTTTTTGCTCTGCCCGCTGATCGGTCTGGTGGCCGACCTGTGGCTGATGGTCAGTCTCGATCATCTGGCGGTGTGGCTGGGGCTGAGCTGGTTGGCGATTGGCGTGGTTTACCTCGCCGTGCTCACCAGCGGTTTCCGCCGTCAGCCGCCGGAACTGGATTTTCAGGAAGCCGGCTGAAGGTGTCTCAAGCGGCCGGGCTGTTCTGGCGCATGGGCAGTTCGACACGGAACGTCGTGCCCACGCCCGGTTCGCTGTGGACCCGAATGTCTCCGCCATGTTTTTTCACGATGCCGTAGGACAGCGACAGGCCGAGGCCGGTGCCCTGGCCGACCGGTTTGGTGGTGAAAAACGGGTCGAAGATTTTCTGCAAGGTGTCCGGGGCAATGCCCGAGCCAGTGTCGGCGACCTCAACCCAGGCGATGTCTTGCTGCACACCGGTGCGCAAGGTGATGGTGCCACGCTCGGGCCCCATGGCCTGTGCGGCATTGACCACCAGGTTCATGATCACTTGATTGATTTGCGACGGCAGGCACTCGATGTCCGGTAACGGCTGGTACTCCCTGATCACGTCGGCTTTGTACTTGAGCTCGCTGGCAACGATGTTCAAAGTCGACTCGATGCCTTGCTGTAAATTGGCCCACTGCCATTGCTGACTGTTATCGACGCGGGAAAAATCCTTCAGGTCTTTGACGATCTGACCGACCCGGCCGATGCCTTCCTTGGACTCGCGAATCAACAGCGGAATGTCTTCGAGGAGAAAATCCAGCTCGGTCTCTTCACGCAGGCGCTGCAATCTGGCTGCCGCTTCGCTGTCGAGCCCAGGCAGATAGCTCTGATACGCCTCGAGCAGGGCCAGCAACTGTTTGAAATAGCCGTCGAGAGAACCAAGATTGGAGGAAATGAAACCGATCGGGTTGTTGATTTCGTGCGCGACGCCCGCAGCCATCTGTCCCAGTGACGCGAGCTTTTCAGACTGCACCAATTGGCTTTCCAGTTGCTTGCGCTCGTCGATTTCCCGTTGCAGGGCTTCGCTGGCCTGCTTGAATTCCAGGGTGCGCTGATCCACCAGATGTTCCAGATGATGCATTTGCAACGAGGCCCTTTCGGTCATCTGCCATTTGGTCAGCAGGGTATTGGCCATCTGCTGCACTTCAATATTGTCGAACGGCTTTTTCAGGATCAGCAAGCGGTCGTGCGCCTGCAATCGGTCCAGCAATTCATCCCAGGAATAGTCCGAATACGCGGTGCAGACCACGACCTGCAATTGCGGGTCGTGCTGCCAGAGGTGTTCGATGGTTTTTGCGCCGTCCCAGCCGTCGGGCATGCGCATGTCGACAAAGGCCAGTGCGTACGGACGTTGTTCCTGCAAAGCCTGGATCAGCTTGCCCAGCCCTTCCTCGCCACCGTAGGCCGAATCCAGTTCCAGCAATGGGCGCTGGGGACGAACCTGCGCCCCGAACAGTGCGGCCTCCATTTCGTCCAGCTCAACCGATTGCGCCGTGACCGGCGTGAGAATCTTGCGAAAGTCTTCATGAATCGACGGCATATCGTCGATCAGCAGAATGCGGCGGTTCGACAATTCGCTCATGCGTGCTCCGTTACGGTAATCAGCGGTAACTGCAGGGTGAACAGCGCGCCCTTGCCCGGTCCGTCGCTGTGGGCGCTGAGATGGCCGTTCATCTCGATCGCGGCCAGGGCGCAACTGTGCAGGCCGAAGCCGTGGCCTTCCTTGCGGGTGGTGAATCCGTGGGCAAAGATCCGTGCCATATTTTCCGCTGCGATGCCCTCGCCATCGTCCTTGACGCTGATCTGCAAAATGCTGTCATCGACAGTTTTCACTGCCAGAGTCATGGTCCGCGGGCGGTTGTTGAGGTCGGACATTGCGTACTTCGCGTTGCTGATGAGGTTGATCAGGATCAGCAGCAGGCGGTGTTTGTCGCCCATCACTTGCGGCACGTCGCCATAGTCCCTGACCACCGTGACGTGATGGCGGGTCAGGGCACCGGCGTTCATGCGCAAGGCGTCTTCGAGCAATTCATCGATGAACAGCGGCTCGGTCATGCTGCTGGCGCCGGCATAGGATTGCTGGGTGGCGACGATGTCCTTGATGTGGTCGACGCTTTTGCTCATTTGCATCAGCTCATCGGCCATTTCCTGTTGTTCCTGAGCTATGGCAGTGACCAGTTGGTTGAGGTAGGCGGGGAGCAATTTTCCTTTGGCGTCTTCGCGCAAAAATACGCCGAGGTCGTCAGGGTGCTCGTTGATCAACTGCATCGCCTTGGCCAGACCCTGGGTCTTGCTGCTGCGCAATTTTCGCGCAATCAGATCGGAAGAAATATTCACGCTGTTGAGCACGTTGCCGACGTTATGCAGAACGTTGGTGGCGATTTCCGCCATGCCGGCCTGACGTGCGGCATCGAGCAGTTCGCTCTGTGCGTTTTTCAGTTCGCGGGTGCGCTCATCGACCCGCTGTTCCAGCACATCGTTGGCGGTCTGCAGCGCCGCATTGACCCGGTTGATTTCGGCGAAACTGCCGATCAGGCGGATCGTCAGGCCCACCAGCGACAGCACCAGCAATACGGAAAACAGCAGCATGTAGAAATGGTATTGGCGGTCGATCCTGTCGGCCCGCTGCTGATCGCGGTCAAGCAGGGTGGTCATGGTGTCCAGGCGTTCGGCGACGGGGATCGCTTCGATGCTTTCGAGCAATTGATTGACCTGCGGTTGTTCACGGGCAATCAGGGCTATGTGATTGCTCAGAATCCTGATCGGTGCCTGGAATTCTTCCGGCAGCCGTTGTGCATTGACCGCGAGTTTGTTCAGCCCCACCTCGATTTCGGCGGCGCGCTCGGCGCTGGTGACCTGGGCAAATTCCAGTGCACTGAGCAGCAGGTCGTAGGTGTCGGTGGTGATGTTCTGCAACTGCGATTTGTCGAAGTCGGGCAGGTTGGCCAGTTGCTGCTGAATGTCATCCTCGGCGGTTGGCAGGAACGCCAGCGAATTGCGCAGCAAGGCATTGTGCGATTTGAACTGCTCGACCAGTCGGGATTTCTCTTTCATCGCCTGCAGAAAATCGACATGCGCCTGGTGCCATTGCGCCGCTTCGTTGCGCCCATGCCCCGATTCGATGTCGGTAAAACGCTCCCAGAGCTGATTCATCGCGTTCATTGGCGATACCAGCGGGTCGTAGTTGTGCGAGATCGCCACCCTGGCCTTGAGGATCTCGTTTTCCCATAGCGAATCCTGCTGTTTGATCTGCCGGATGAGGTCCCGCGATTCGGTGTATGTCATCGTCTGGTCAGAGCTGGACTTGAAGTACAGAAACAGCAGCACCGAAGCCAGCGCGAATGCGATCAACGACAAGAGCAGCAGGCTGCGGCGCCGCGAAATGTTCATCATGGCTTGCCTTCCCACTGGCCGGTCAGGGTCTTGAGAAACTGAATGATCAGGGTTTTGTCTTCGTTGCCCGGCATGCGCCCCAGTTGATACTGGAACATGATGTCCACCGCCTGTTCGAGGGTCGCCGCCGAGCCGTCGTGGAAATACGGCGCGGTCAGTGCGACGTTGCGCAGGCTGGGAACCTTGAACACCGCACGATCGGCTTCGTCGCCGGTAACATTGAAGCGCCCCAGGTCGGCCTTTGTCGCCTGGCCGCGATCGGCAATGTAGTCGCCGAACACACCGAATTTCTGGAACATGTTGCCGCCAATGTTCACCCCTTGATGACAGGCAATGCAGCCGTACTCCTTGAACCGTTGGTAGCCCTGTTTTTCTTCGTAGCTGAGGATGGCGGTATCGCCCAGCAGGTACTGATCGAACCGGGAACCGGGGGTCAACAAGGTGCGCTCGAAGGCTGCGAGCGCCCGCTGAACATTGACCTTGGTGAGACCGTCCGGGTAGATCGCGGAGAAGCTGCGACGGTAGTCGGGGTCCTCGCCGATGCGTTTGAGGACCGTGTCCCAGTCGCTGCCCATTTCATGAGGGCTGGTGACGACCACATCGCTCTGCTCTTCGAGCGTCTCGACGCGGCCGTCCCAAAACTGGCGAAAGTTCAGGCTGGCGTTGAGCACCGTGGGCGTATTGATCGCCACCGGCTTGCCGTCGAACCCCAGAGACAGCGCGCGGTTGTCGGCACCATTCCTGTCCAGTTGATGGCAACTGGCGCAGGACAGGGTGTTATTTACCGATAACCTGGGGTCATGGAACAGTTGCCGCCCCAGAGCCACGCGCCCGGCATCCTGGCGGGGCAACTCTGGCAGTGGTTTGAGCGGCTCGTTCAGCGGTTCGGCGATAGCGCCGCCGCACAGCAGCAGCGTCAGGACCAGGCGCAGAAAAGCTGTTGGCAGATTCACGGGGCGCTACCGCACAAGGCTGTGTTCATGCCGCGCTGCCCGGGTTTTCGTACGCAGTTTTCGTCGAGAGCATCCCTTTCCCTCATCCTCGGGTTCGTCGGCGGCCATGACCGCTCATCGTATTGAGAGTAGTCGGCCGTTCGTCAGCTTGCCTGCGCAGCACGGCAGAAGTTTAGTGTGGGCAATCGGCAAAATCATCTAGCCTTCATGGCAGATGCGGATCGGTGCGGGGGCACAGCGCCGCATCGTTCATGTTCACTGTTGCACTTGAGGCCATCCCATGGAAGAACAATCCACACCGTCCAGTCAGCGCTCCAGAGTGCTGCTGGTCGACGACGAGGAATCGATTCTCAACAGCCTGCGCCGCCTGCTGCGCAGCCAACCCTATGACGTTCTGCTGGCCACCAGCGGTGCCCAGGCGCTGGAACTGCTGGCGCAGCAACCGGTGGATCTGGTGATAAGCGATGCGCGCATGCCCGGTATGGACGGCGCGACGCTGCTGGCCCAGGTGCGCGAACGTTTTCCGGGCACCCTGCGGATCATGCTCACCGGTTACGCCGACCCGAGCGCCATCATCAAGGCGATCAACGACGGGCAGATCCATCGTTACATCAGCAAACCGTGGAACGACGAAGAGCTGCTGCTGATTCTGCGTCAGGCGCTGGAGCATCAGCATTCGGAACGCGAACGCCAGCGCCTGGAGCGGCTTGCCCGCGCGCAGAACGCGCAACTGAAACAGCTCAACAGCGCGCTGGAAAAACACGTCGCGGCGCGGACCGCCGAGTTGCAGCAGACCGCTGACATGCTCGATCTGGCGTACGAAGAACTCAAACACAGCTATGTCACCGGCACAGAGGTGTTCTCGCTGCTGGCGAACCTGCGCTTGCCGCCCTCCAAGCAGACCAACCGGCAAATCATCGAACTGGTGCGCGGCTACAGCAAGGTCCATGGCCTGGATGAAGCGTCCAGTCGTGACCTGACCATGGCCGCCGCGCTCTACAACATCGGCAAACTGAGCTGGCCGGACTCGATGATGGTCACGCCGTCGGATCTGCTGCATTCCGCAGAGCGCGAGCGTTATCGCGGCTATCCGAAGCAGAGCGAATCGCTGTTGATGACCCTTGACCCGATGAAAGATGCCGCCCGGTTGATCCTGCATCATCAGGAACACTGGGATGGCAGTGGCTTTCCCGACCGGCTCAAGGGCGATGCGATCCCGTTTGGCTCGCGGCTGCTGAAGCTGGCGGTGGATTTCGTCGAACTGCAACGCGGGTTGATTCTCGAGCGCCAGATGAATAACGACGAAGCGCTGCTGTACCTGCGCCAGTACAGTGGCCGGCTGTACGATCCGGAGCTGGTCGAGGCGTTTATCGAGGTGTGTGTGACGTTCCTCAACGATATCGCCCTGATTGATCCGCAGGTCAAAGTGTTGAGCACCCGCGAACTGGCCGCCGGCATGCTGCTGGCGCGCAATCTCAATGCTGATAACGGCATGCTCCTGCTCAACACTGGCAAGGTGCTGAGCGGCCCGCTGATCGAAAAACTGATTGCCTTCGAAGCCATGGAAGGCGGCAAGTACCGGGTCTTCGTCAAAGAGCCCGAGGAGCCAGAGGCCGCGCTCCAGGTGCAGGGCGAACGGGCATGACGGCAGGGGGGCGGGCATGGGATCCTTGGGTTTTTGCCTCAGGGATTTTCCTCGCTCATGCCGCTGACTTCTCACGCTGCGCCCCGCACTCTCCATATCGCCGCTGCGCTGCTGCTCAACCCGCAAGGCCAGACCCTGCTGGTGCGCAAGCGCGGCACCACGGCGTTCATGCAACCGGGCGGCAAGATCGAGGCCCATGAGCTGCCGATCCACGCCCTGGCCCGAGAACTCGAAGAAGAATTGGGCCTGCAGATCGACCCGGCGCAGGCGATTTTCCTCAACAGCTTCTCCGCCCCTGCCGCCAACGAGCCGGGCTACATCGTGCATGCGGAAATCTTTCAACTGACCATCGACACTGACGTCTGTCCGGCGGCGGAAATCGAGGAAGTCATCTGGGTCGATCCGGCCATTGATCCGGCGCTCGAGCTGGCGCCATTGACACGCGAACACATCCTGCCGTTTTATCGCCGTTCACTGACGGCACTCGCCTGATCATTCCCGCAAAGGACGTTGCCATGATCCCGTTGCAAGACCTTCTGATCTTTGCCGCCGCCGCATTGCTGATGCTCGAACAACGGCGGACCGCCTGAGGTGTGGATCGAACGGCTGGATGCCAGCCATGCCCTGGCTTACCGCGAACTGATGCTGGAAGCCTATGACCGGCATCCGCAGGCCTTCACTTCCAGCGTGCGCGAACGCGCGGTGATGCCGTTGAGCTGGTGGGAAGCGCGCCTGACCAGCAAGCTCGATGTGGTTCTGGGCGCGTTCGACGACGGCACTTTGGCAGGGATTGTCGGCCTGGCCTTCGAGCCGCGCGAGAAGGCGCGCCACAAAGCCACGCTGTTCGGCATGTATGTCTCGGCGGATTTTCGTCGCAAAGGGCTGGGCTTTGATCTGGTCAAGGCGGCTCTGGCCGAAGCGCAAAAACATCCGGCGCTGAAACTGCTGCAGCTCACCGTCACCGCCGGCAACGACGCGGCTTTTCAGTTGTATCAGCGTTGCGGCTTCATTCAGTACGGCCTCGAACCGCTGGCGGTGCGGGTGGGCGAAGACTACTTCGACAAGATCCACATGTGGCGCCAGCTCTGATCCACCACGAAATCCTTGTGGGAGCGAGCCTGCTCGCGAAAGCGCTTTATCAGCAAACATGTTCGGCGACTGACACGGCGATTCGCGAGCAGGCTCGCTCCCACAGGGAGATCTCTTGATCTGGAGAATCAGCGTACGGCGCTGACGCCATCGAGGGTCGAAAACGAGGTGTCCTTGGCGGTCAGCAGGAAATCGCGCATGTACGGCGCATCGAGCATGTCGGTGCGAATCGCCGCGTACAGCGTCGCGAACAAGCCCTTTTCACCCAACCGTTTGCCCTTCACATAGCCGCGCGAGCTGTATTCGTGCAGCGCCCAATGCGGCATGCCGCAGACACCACGGCCGCTGGCGACCAGTTGCATCATCATCACTGTCAGCTCGGAAGTGCGCACCTGCGCCGGTTCGATGTCGGCCGGTTCGAGGAAGCGGGTGAAGATGTCCAGACGATCGCGCTCGACCGGGTAGGTGATCAATGTTTCCGTCAGCAGGTCTTCGGGAACGATGTACGGCTTGCTCGCCAGCGCATGCTGGTTGGCCACCGCGAGCATGGCTTCGTAGGTGAACAGCGGCACGTAAGTGATACCGGCAATCTCCAGCGGATCGGAGGTCACCACCAGATCGAGATCGCCCCGGGCCAGTGCCGGCAGCGGCGCGAACGCGAAGCCCGAGGCCAGGTCCAGCTCGACCTCCGGCCAGGCATCGCGGAACTGGTCGATGGTCGGCATCAGCCACTGAAAGCAGCTGTGGCATTCGATGGCCATGTGCAAACGACCGGCGGTACCACCGGCCAGACGAGCGATGTCCCTTTCAGCCGCGCGCAGCAGCGGCAGGGTGGCATCGGCCAGTTGCAACAGGCGCAAACCGGCACTGGTGAAGCGCACCGGTTTGGTCTTGCGCACGAACAACTGCATGCCCATGCGTTCTTCCAGTTCCTTGAATTGGTGCGACAAGGCTGACTGCGTCAGATGCAGGCGGTCAGCGGCATCGACCAGACTGTCGGCTTCGCGCAGGGCATGCAGGGTTTTCAGGTGACGGATTTCAAGCACCGGCGGGGCTCCATGAACAAAACTTGTGATCAGCGAGGATCTGTTGAGTTTGTCTCATGGTCATCCGGTTGTCGACCATCGCACTTTGAGGGCAGAACAATTCGTCCTTGCTCCCTGCCATTCGCTGGCTGAGAGCAAGGTCGGGCGCCAGTAGTCAGACCCGCTCGAAATGCCCAAGGACCAGCGATTTACTGCCGATTTTCGCGTAAGGCAACGTCGCATCATCGGCATGGGTCAGGAAGCGGTGCTGCGGCAATTTCAAATGCGCGGTTTCGAAGCGGTTGAACACCGGCGTCGCGTTGCGGTAGTGAAAGTGCGCGTACCACAGCAACTGCTGGGGTTCGGTCGTAATGTTCCAGATCTCGTACTCCTGCATATAGTCCGGGTGGCCGCCACGCCGGCCGAGCAATCTGATCGGTTGCGTTCTGCGTATTGCAACGGCGCCTTGCCCGATCAGGTCATCGAGCATGCCATCGGTGGGCTTCTGGCTGGTGAGTGAGCGTTCGGTGCGCAGGGTGCGTCCGGCAACGGTCAGCTCGGCGGCTGCATCGCGCAAGCGCTGGATGAGCGGATGCTGCGCAGAACTGGCGGCGATACGCTCGGCTCGGGTGTTCAGCTCAGCGGCCTGGGTGTCCATCATGTGTTGCAGATCGACCGGCAGCATGCCGCGCTCGGCATTGCTCTGCACGGTCGCCCGGTAGGCCGGGATGCTGTCCAGGCGCTGTCCGGCGTCATTGACCAGCGCGGCGAGACTTACGGACGGCGCCTGGGGGGCTGGAGCCTGAGGGCTGATCTGCCGCGAACGGCCGTCTGGACCCTGTTCCCAGAGTTGCACTTCGCCATCCCTGAGGCGGCGTTCATAAACCCGACGTTGCGACCTCGAGTCAAATTTTTCCGTGCCGTACAGCAGGTTGCCGTCCTCAGTGGTGAAGACCCGCTGGGCAGGCTGGCCGGGAGTTCTCGGAGCCGGTGGATCAATTACGCCTCGGCGGGCACGTTCGGCCATCTGCTCCAGGCCGTCGAGCAGCGGTTCGATGGCATCCCGGTGAAAGTGCTCAGGGTAGGCCGTCATCCAGACTGTGATGTGTCGGCGGAAGCGGATATAGGCATCCAGACATTGCGTCAGCATGCGGCTGCGATTCTGCGCAGTGGTTTGCAGATTCGGCAGGTCGTACTGGGTGGTCACCGCCTGTCTGGCCTGTGTCCAGAGTCCGTCCGTTTGCTCGTTGAAGTACATCCAGGAAACGTCATTGTCATAGCCGTAGTTCTTGACCAGCTCCAGGCGCATGTAGGTTTTGTGAAAGAGCAGACGGGTATCGCTGAACTGACGATTGACCAGATTGACAGTTTCGATCTGGCCGACCTTGTCGGATCTCAAGGTGATGCGCTCGTACCACTGATTGAGCTGGAATCTCGTGCTTTCCAGTTCCTCGAATTTTTTTACGTAACCGAGTTCCAGATCGCGAATCCGGGCACGCAAGGCCAATCGCTGTGACCGTGCGCTCGGCGGCAGAGCACTGTGCATGCGTGTCAGCCGCCGGATGTCTTCCAGCACCATGATTGTGCCTGCTGACACTTGGCCGGCGCGCATGGCATATCGCGAGGTCAGGCGTACGGCGAGGGAGCTTTGTACGCGGTTGACGGCCGCTTGTTTATTGCCGCTGGTGAGCGGCCTCAACTCCGCCAACCCCTGATAGCGTTGAGCGCACAGGCGGATTTCTTCCAGACATGCGGTTTCGGCTGCCGGCAACAAGGCGCGCTGGTCGGCGGGGCTGGCGTCCTGGAAAGCCAGTATCGCCCTCTTGCGCGCCTCGACCCCGCTATCGATAACGTATCCCAGGCGTTCCGTCTCCAGTTCCAACTGCTGATGCCGGCGAAACGTACGCTCTGCCCACCAGCGCGGCAAGCGCTGGCGAATCACCGGAGGCCAATAAGCGTCCAGCGCATCGGCCAGATGTCCGGCGACGTTTCCGCCGCCACGCAAGCCACCCTCAGCGGCGGTTCCATAGACGCCGTACCAAGTGTCCCACTGGCCGGTTTCATCCAGGGCGACCGGTTGCTTGTAAGACTTGCGCGAATTGCCGACCAGGCGCCAGTTGCGTGAGCCCGTGCCCAGCTCCACCTGGTAGATGCGCCCCTGACGCTGGATGAAATCGCCGTCGGCATGCCGGTAAACGCCACGGTACAACCCGTGGCTGGCTGGCTCGATCCCGGCCAGGGACAGCGGTAGTTCGTAGTCGTAATCCTGAAAGCGGGCGAGTACATGCCGGGCTCGCCGCTGGGTTTTACCGTGCAAGGCCGAAACGTTGCCCAGCAGCGCATGCAACTGGCGCGCACGTGTCAGGGCGCGGGTGGACCGCGCAAGAGTCGAGGCCACCGCTTCGCCCGGAAGCAGATCCATGAGCGCGTCGATCAATGAGAGAAACATTGACTCGAGCTCCGCCAGCCCGTCTGCCACGTCGCCGCGCAAAAACGCTGCCACGGCCTGATTGGCTGCGTTCCACGCATCGTAAAGCGCGAGGACGGTGCCGACAAAGGGGACCATGCCAATCGCCATTTTTATGTAGTTGAACGCCCGTGGGCCTTTGAGTGCATAGCGTTCGAAGAACAGCGCATCGTTGGAGCGCGAGCTGCCGCGATGGTCTTCGAGCAAGCGACCCATGTGCGCATCGAGCAGGTGCGCGGCCAGCGAAGTGCTTGCCGGCCAGCGTGCGCCGACTTCGATAATGGCGTCGAAGTTTTTTTCATGCGCCTGACCGATGCGGCTGACATGCGCGCGAATATTGCCCTGCAAGGCCTTGCCCGCCAGGTATTCGATCCAGCGGTCACTTGCGCACAGTGTGAACAGCCCTTTGCGCGCTGATTCGAGACTGTCGTAACGGCGGAAAAATTGTTGATCCGGACTGTCCGGCAGGTAGAGCAGTGTAGTGCCGCTGATCTGCTCTTCAATGAAGGTCACGCCGGACAAGGTCACTGGACCTTCGCGCGGGGTGTCTTTGCCGCCAGTTTTAAGCGCGACCGGCAGCAGAACGATGCGCTTGCCTTGAGCGCGCCAGGCTTCAGCGGTATCGGCATCGATTGCGATGTTCACCACCTCAGCCTCATTGCGGTCGAGGTGTTTCTGTGCACGCGCATTTTCACTCTGGATCTTCAGCAGCAGGCGCCAGGGTTCGATCAGGCCTTCGCGCCGATGCTGTCTGACGAACAGCGCTTCGCCGGGCGCGCCATTAAAGGCTTCGAGGATCCTGCGCTCATAGGCCTTGGGCAGGTCCAGCTCCGGCAGGACTTTACGCAGATAGCTCAGGTTGATGCCGTTGAGCAGACGGTTGCGATCCTGTTGGCGCGCGGCACTGACCTTCACCCGCATGAAAATCAGGCGTTGCGACAGTGAGTCATTGAGCACTGACTGAACGTTGTCGATGTTCAACTGGGCGAGGTCTTCCAGTGACATCGTGCTGCGCGTGGCGCCGGGCACGATCACCGTTTTACGCCGCGGGCCGGTGGGGGTGGCTTCCACTACGGTTTCGGTTTTGGTGGAATCGGGCAATTCGACCTGCACGGAAAAATAGCCCTCGGTGGCAAAGTCCTTGCGCAGGCGCGCGTACAGATGTTTACGGGTGAAGTCGTCGCGCGGTTCCAGTGCCAGTGTCATCAGCGCGTGGCTTTTGCGCATCGCCTCGATATACGCCTTGATGCGCTCTTTGAGCGCAGCCCGCTCGCTTTTCTGCAAACGCACCAGCCAGCTCGGCAGATGAGTGGCCAGAACACCGCTGCGCTGCTGCTCTTGCTCGTGCGCGAACATCAGACTCCTGGCGGCGCTGACCGGCACTTGCAGAGCGGCTGTGCAATCCTGGCGGAGAATTTCCAGTGCATCGGCATGCCCGGACTGATCGCGCAGGGTGGCGGTCCGCGTCTCGCAATCGACGATCAGTGCGTTGAGGCAATGACGCAGCGGGTCCGAGGCGATGGCGTCGAGTTGCAAGGCCGATTCGCTGTCCTGCTCGCTGATCTTGAAAAAATCGAGTGCCAAGGTACGGCGATCGGGAAAGCGTCGCAGACCACCGCCGCTGCCTGGGCAATACAACAGCAGACTCGTGTTGGAGGCGCGGTCCGCCAGCGCAGCTTGCCGAGTGAATACCAGTACACCCTTGAGCGTTTCGCGCTGCACCGTAGTGATCGTGTCGCGGGTTTCGCTCAGCGAAAGTGTCAGGCTGGCGGCGATCCAGTCTGCATCGCGTGCACTGGCCACAGGCTTGTCCAGAACGGCTTTGAGCAGGTCGTGTTCGGCGCTGTCGATTTGCCCGAGTAGCACTTGCAGCTTCGCCTCGGCGTACAAGCCATCCTTGTGAGCCTGACAAATCGCAGCGAACGCCGTGTCGCAGACGGGGGCGTTGTCGAACAACAAGGTGCTGACCTTTTCGCAGGCTTGCTCGGCACTTTCCAGCGCTTTCAGGGCGTCCTGGCATTGTTGCAAGCGTGTGCCGTCCGGGTCGTTGGACAGCAAGTGTTCAAGTGCATCGCGCTCGCGGTTGAGCGAGGCGTGTCTCAGGGCCAGCGGAATGCCTGCGGACAGGCTGCCGAACAACGGAGGGGCGTCACTTGCGATGGGTTCTTGCGCAGTGAGCGCTTTGGCCGGTGTTGCAACGATGATCGCTGTGCTGCGCTGATGGTCAATCAGATCGACATGCAACAGCGCTTGCGCAGCGTGTTCGCGCAACCCGGGTTTGCCCCGGTTGGTGTTGCGCAAGGCATTCATCTGCGCCTGCTGCCGGTCGGCGAACAGATCGCTGGCGCCGGTGATCATCGGATCTGTCGCTGCGCTGTAATCGAAGCGCTGGATCTGGCGTGGCAGGCCGCCAGGGATCTGTACCTGACCGGCGAGCCACGTCTGCAGATCCACTCGATTGTCGAACGCCTGAATGCACGCGGGGCGGCAGGGCAGGTAGAGCAGCGCTCGCGCCGTTGCCCGGTCCCCCGTGCTGATCACCCAAGCCCCCGGCAGTTTGACTTTGCTGTGATTGCTCAGCACCAGTGCCGGTTTTTCCAGGTGAACGGACTGCCCTTTGAACATCGCTGGGGTGGAACCTGAATCAACGATTTGCTGCAGCAGGTCGCGCTGTTCGGCGTTGATGACTTTACTGGCGTAAGCGGCGTCAGCGCTCGCTTCGAAATGTGATCGGTATAGCTCGGTGGCGCGTGTGCGTCGCGAAACCGGGGTGCCGGGCGCACGTGCTTCCCAGAACTCGGCCCAGCGGGTGGCGTGGGCGCTCTGCGGGTCGAGCGGCTTGAGTTTGGCCAGCAGTTGCAGCGGCTTCAGGGTGTACAGCGGGTGATCAGGCTTCAGGCCGATAACGTGGCAGTGCTGGTCCAACGAGGTTTCCAGCGCCGGATGTTGTACGACAAAAGCGCAGGCGTCGGTAAGACTGACAAAATGCTCCGGCTGGGTTTGGGTGGCAATGAAGCCGAATCCGGTTTTTTCGCCGTCCAGTTGCAGGTGTTGTCGCAGCGAAGCGTTGATCGTATCGCGCAGCGCGGGGCTGCTCGCAAACAGTTCACGCAGGCCACTGCTGCTGTCGCGCCAGTGCTGATTGGCCCGTAACAAAAGACTTTCGTCGATGGACTCAGGCAGCGCCAGGGAGGTAGCGAACGACTCCGGGGGCGCTGGCGGCAAATCCAGGGTAAGGGGTTCGAGCATGGTGGATGACTCGCAAGGGGGGAGCGGGGCATCCGCTCCTGTTCAAGTCATTCAAAAGAATTTGCGCCGGAGCATGGCGGTACAGGGATATTGTTTGCAGCGCCTGCATGACCGCTCGGCACTCTTCATCAAACTGTCATGCAAGTGTGGCAGCGCGCTCGCACGAACTTCATCAGACTCGCGCTCTACTGGGGTGCTGCGTTTTGGTGTTTTTCATGTTCAAGAGATTTATTTCAGTCGCGGCCGCGTTGGCCGCGCTTGTGTTCGGGGCCGGCTCGTTGGCAGCCGGGCGCTGCGATGTGAACGTGCCGACCGAGCACGCCGATCTGCCTGCGGTCAGCCTTGCCTATCAGAGCATCGGTCGTGCATCAGACCCGGCGCTGTTGCTGGTCATGGGCCTGGGGGGCCAGTTGATTCATTGGCCGGATGAGGTGGTAGTCGCGCTGTGTCAGCAGGGTTTCCGGGTGATCCGCTATGACAACCGCGACGTCGGCCTCTCGACCTGGCGGCAGGCGCCCATCGAGGCCAATCTGACCTTCGAAGTGCTGCGCTACAAGCTCGGTTTGCCGGTCTCGGCCCCGTACAGCCTGACCGACATGGCCGACGATGCGCTGGGTTTGATGACGGCGTTGAAGGTCGAGCAATTCCACGTGCTCGGCGCGAGCATGGGTGGAATGATCGCCCAGCACATGGCGGCGATGGCGCCGCAGCGGGTGGAAAGCCTGACGCTGAT
>Ga0209795_10001381_pt1 | contig 15410 bp, 7 predicted proteins | sample AgamicOrMarz_FD_187166 | JGI IMG/M metagenome (GOLD analysis project Ga0209795, IMG submission 187166) | Agave microbial communities from Guanajuato, Mexico - Or.Ma.rz (SPAdes) (version 2) | ecosystem: Host-associated > Plants > Phyllosphere > Phylloplane/Leaf | place: Guanajuato, Mexico...
GATACTCATTAGAGTCTATTTGTCTTACTTGCGAAGCTGAATATAAGGCATTACCCTCTGCCTTAATATCATTACTTTCAGCATGCACTACTAAAATTTGGTTTAATATTATATCATTATTTAAACCATGGATATAACCTTTATTATCAACTTTTAATGAATCTAAATCTTTTTCATCAATAATAATTGGCTGTCCTTCTTTACCTAAAACAGTTAAACCTTGTTGCGTTAATAAGTAACCCTTTTTATCAACTTGAAAATGTCCATCACGCGTTATTAAAAAACCATCCTTATTCGAAGCGACAAACCACCCCTTACCTGATAATGCAAAATCTAGCGCTCGATTTGTATCTACATATGATCCATTGTTTGAATTAATATAGGATAAAGTCTGCCTCTGCTCTATATCAGAAAAAGTTCTATTATTTGATAATGGCGATGCTAAGGTACTAAACACTCCTTCGCTTCTATAACCAACCGTATTAACGTTTGCTGTATTCTGTGAAACCGTTTTTAAGGCGTTAAACTCTTGCTGAATAACTTGAGACAATTGCATAATCGGATCTGTCATGCGCTCATCTCCATTGCATGAAATTCTGGAATAGAAATAATTCCAGCTGAAGAAACTTGCACATACTGCCCCAACTCAGAAATCGACAAAACTTCCACATGCGGAATGGCTCGTGAGATCATGGCACGAAGAGGTCTACGAATAGAAGGTGAACACAATAAAATTGGTTGCACATTATTTGCTAATTGTTTTTCTGTTTCTTCTACAATCCCTCTAAGAAATTTATCAATATATTGCGGAGGTAAGATACTTTCATTATTTACACGCACCATAGCCAACATATGACTCTCAATTTCAGGAGCAATTGTCATAACCTGTAAATTTCCATCGCTACTCAAGAATTTCTCATAAATAATAGACCCCAATCTTTCTCTAACTTTTTCAGCTAAATCCTCAGGTACTTTATTAATACGCCCAATATCAATAAGTACTTCTAAAATTTTCTCCATATTTTTTATACTTACCTGCTCTTTTAACAATAACTGTAATACACGTTGAATATCAGAATAAGTTAGAACAGATGGAATAAGTTCATCTAACAAGGTTCCCATACTATCTCTATGGAGTTGTATTAATTTTTCAGTTTCTGCCCGTGTTAGAAACTCACTTAAATAGCGTTTAATAATTTCTGATAGATGGGTCACAATTACAGTCTCTGGCTCAACAATAGTAAACCCTAAGGTCCGTGCTTGTTGTTTCTGAGTATCTTCAATCCAGAGTGCAGGTAATCCATAGGTAGGCTCCTTAGTTTCATCTCCTTGAATACTACTCATCGAAGCATTGCCAGAATTAATCGCTAAAACCTTTAAAAAGTTGACACTCCCCCTTGCCACTACAGCACTATAAATGAGAATTTGATAATGATTTTCTGCTAATCTTTTATCTACATTAATCGATAACTTAGGCAGAAAAATACCTAAATCTAATGAAAGCTGTTTCTGTAAAGTAGCATATCTTTGAGTAAGAGAACTTGCATTATCCAAAATAAAAGGCTCTAAATTGGCACTTACTTTTAACTCAAATGGAGCAGGCTTTAGAGTATTTAGATCTTTTTGCTCTAATTCCCCTTGTTCAGTTTCATTTTCGCCTGCATTACTGTTAATTTGATTTTTCTTATTTTTAATAGAATACCAAACCGCTACTGCTAATATTATAAGCAACATTAAAATTGGCAAAACCGGTAGACCAGGCAAAAACAGCATTAAAGTTAACGCTACACCAACCACAATGATCGTTTGAGGATAAGCAAAAAACTGATTACCTAATGCTTGACCTAATTTAGTATCGGTAGCTGCACGTGTAATAATAATACCTGCAGCAACTGAAATTACTAATGATGGTATTTGGGTAACAATCCCATCACCAATTGTTAATAGTGAATAGTGCTGTAAAGCTTCAGACCATCCCATGCCTTTTTGAAGCATACCAATCGATAGTCCACCGATAATATTAATAATGATGATTACAACACCTGCTATCGCATCACCTTTAACAAATTTAGAAGCACCATCCATAGCTCCATAAAAATTTGATTCTTGTTCTAATTGGTGTCTACGTAACTTTGCTTCATCTGAGTCAATTAATCCCATATTAAGATCAGCATCAATACTCATTTGTTTGCCAGGCAATGAATCCAAAGTAAATCTAGCCGCAACCTCTGCAACACGCTGAGCCCCGTTAGTAATAACAATATATTGAACAACAATTAGAATAAAGAAAACGACAAACCCAACTACTAGATTTCCAGCTACCATATAGTTACCAACAGCAGCAATTACCTTACCCGCATCAGCATGATCTAAAATCAAACGAGTTGATGAGATATTTAATGCTAAGCGAAATAGTGTTGTAATGAGCAGTAATGATGGGAAAGTTGAGAAACTTAGCGGTTTTTCTGTGTCAAGTGCTAATAACAAAATAATTAAAGCTACTGTAAAATTTGTTAATAACAGAAAATCTAGTAACCATGTAGGTACTGGAGTAAATAGTACCAATAAAATACCTATTACCCCGATCACTAATGCGAGATTATAAAACTCGAATTTCAATTTATTTTTATCAATCATCTTTTAAAACTTCAACTTCGAATTTGGTAATGCAATGACCCAGCGATATATATCAACCACATCATGATGTATTTCATCTGGTATTGATTGATTAACTACGCAATGGGCATAAATATATCTTGCGACAACTGGCCGATGCAATATTGGCACCTGGTTCTTACGAGCTACCCGTTTAATCATCGAGGCAAGCATACCTGTTCCTGTTGCTAAAACAATAGGTGCATGCATTTTTTCAGGTTTATAGATTAATGCAACTGCATAATGAGTAGGGTTAATAATAACAACATCAGCTTTTTTAACTTGAGAAATTGCTTTCACCTTATTAAAAAATTCTTGCTGGTTTCTACGTCTCTTTGATTTTAATTCTGGGCTACCTTCTCTATGACGATATTCATCTTTAACTTCTTTATGGCTCATACGCATTTGACGTGAGAATTCTCGTTTGGCATACCACATATCAAAAATTGCAAAAATTGCCATTACCGCTAGTAAACTGAGTACCAAGACAACTATAGATTTACTAAAAAATAATACGATTGATTGAGGAGTTCTTGTTAGATTGCTCATTAATTGGTGGACAATATAGAGTATTGAAAAATATGTAGCCACAAAAAATAATAGGCCTTTGATAATAACTCTAACTACCTCAACAAACATCCGCTTAGAAAATATTTTCTTAAGTCCCTTTACTGGATCTAATCTTTTAAAATCAGGTTTTAAAGTTGCGAAAGAAAAAACAAAACCACTATAAGCAAGGTTTATAGCGACCGCAAAAACCATAATGATTAAAATTAATGGAGCAAGTACATTTAATATTTTAGATACACTTTTGTTAGCCCAATAATGCACGCTTGCCAAGTTGTTTTGAACTAAAATATCTGTATGACCTAACCACCACTGAGTAACCCTGAATATTTCTGAAGCAATATTGCCTGATAGTGCTATGAAGCCTGCAAGGAAAGCTGAAATTACTACAAAAGAAAGTAAATCCATACTCTTAGGTACATTACCTTTTTTCCGAGCTTGCTCTAACTTATAAGGTGTAGCTTGTTCAGATTTTTCTTGTTGATCTTCCATTATTTTAACCCCAGATCTTTAAAACAGAATCAGTTTTAAAGGTTCATCAAAAAGTCGAGGTACATTCTGGACAATCATTGGCATAGCTAACATAAGCAAAACCAAACCAGCAATAAATTTAACTGGGAGAGCCAAAAAATAAATATTAGCTTGAGGCATTGATCTCGACATTAGGGCGAAAGCAATATCTACCAACCACACCCCTAAAATGACAGGTAACAATATAATGAAAGCAAAAATAAACTGCTCTCCCATTAAACTGACTAGTTTTTTTATGTTTAATAACTGGAAGTTAAAAGATCCTAAAGGTACCACCCTAAATAATGCAACCAATCCATTTAACAAGGTGTAATGCAAATTAAGTATAAAAAATAAAACTCCAGCGATGGCAATGAGCAAATCTGAAATGACACCATTTAAATGACTAGAGGAAGGATCAAAAACACCCGCTGTATTAATACCAATTTGTAAATCCAGCAACTTTCCAACCAAATCTAAACTTGCAAAGGCTGTATGAAACCCAAAAGCAAGAACTGTTCCTAAAAGAAATTCACTTATGATCAAGGAAATTGTAATTACACTATGCTCAATCGGAACTAATCCAGACAAAATAACTGAGATTGCCAAGACAGTGATAAGTCTAAAAAATATAGGTGCACGAGTAAAAATAGTTAAAGGCATAACTACAAAAATTGGAAGTAGACGTAATGACAATAAAAGAACTGTCGTAAACTCAAGGAAACCAAACATATAATTTAAAAATTAGCTGCTTTTAGAAACATTTCAACTGCAAAAGCTCGTAAGTGGTTTATCATCCACCCTCCCAAAACCAATAGCATCACCACTGAAACAATAAGTTTTGGAATAAATGTTAGAGTCATTTCTTGAATTTGAGTGGCAACTTGTAAAATACTTACCAATAGCCCAACAATCATGATTGCTAATAATAATGGTGCTGCGACCATTGCTGTTGTTAATAATGTTTCTTTTAATAAATATAAGAGCTGATCTTGGTTCATTACATGTACTCCGCAGTGGGCACATTTTAGCTGAAACATTCAAACAAAAAAATATATTTAATAATATTATTTCTTCTCAATTTCATATATTTATCTTATTCTATATTTATAAAGAGCAGGTGTTTTAATTTTATGATAACAACGACTGATTTCGAACGTGAAGAACAACTTAAACGTTGGTTAAGTTTTTTAGAGCAGGACCCGCAAAATGGTCATTTAATTAGTTCTATTTTTGAGTCTGCTTTAATAGTGAATAATACTGATATACTTCAACATATGTTAGACCATATAAAAGAACAACATCTTAGTGATCCTCAAGTAAACCGAATGGCTAGCTTAGTAAGTTTACAGTTAGGTAAGTTTCCAGAAGCTATTAGCTTTAGCCAACATGTGTTAGGTACTGAGTTTGAAAATACAACCGTATTACACAATCTCGCTTATGCCCAACTCTATATGAATCAATACGAGCAAGCATATTTAACATTACAACCCTTAATGAGTTCTTCTGCGCTAGTAGAAGCAGATACTTATGTATTATATGCAAGAATATTACATCATTTAGAACAACCTGCTGGAGCAATAGCGTCTTTACGAAATGCTATTAATTTAAATCCAAGACACGCTGAAGCATTAGGCAACCTTGCGTTATTGCAATATGAAACTAATAATAATTTTTCAGATTACTTAAATGTTAAAGAAACAGCTCAACGGGCTTTAGCTATCAATCCTTATCAGTTTGAAGCACTCTTAGCATTGGGTGAAGTACAACTTAATGAACGAAGTATTTCTGCTGCGCAAAACACTTTTAATTTAATTTTAGAACACTATCCTCAAGCAGGACGTGCCTGGTCTGGTCTCGGTCAACTCGAATTTTACGAAATGAATCTTGAGAAAGCTGAACAGCATTTGCTTAAAGCCCTAGAATATATGAATAATCACGTTGGCACATGGCATGTATTAGCTTGGTGCTATATCCTTAAGCAGGATATTACTAATGCTGAAAAAGCTTTTGAAATTTCTTTACCATTAAATACTGAATTTGCCGATAGCTATGGGGGCTTAGCAGTTGTTGAAGCTATGAAAAATAACACTTCAAAATCGCAGCAGCTAATTCAACAGGCTTATGATATTGATGAACACAGTATGGCAGCACAGTATGCTGAATATGTTTTATTGAATAATGCAAACCAAGCAGATGCGGCTCAACAGAAAATGAACAATATTTTGATGAGACGAGCTCCAAGTAGCGAAAGCTCAGGTCAAGTGTTAGTCCAAGACTGGTTAAATAATCATCCAAACTTTCAAAAACATTTAAACTAAAATAGAAGACAATGATGAAGAATTTCTTATCTCCTTTTGATGCAGATGAAACTTTAAAACTTGCAATCCATGCAAGTGAACATGGAGATACTCATTCTGCTATTCGTTATTTAACTGAATTATTAAATATCCAACCTGATCATGGGGCTGCTTGTTATTTTCTCGCTATGCAATATGCAGAAATTGGTCTATTTGAGCGGGCAATCACAACTTTACAGCACGCTGTTGAAATTAATCCAACATTTGATATCGCTCAATTTCAGCTCGGTCTTTTATATTTACAAACTCAGCAAACGCCAGAAGCTGAGCAAATTTTTAGCGGCCTATCTCTAAGTTCACATGATCCTGCCCTTACAGCATTTTCACTTGGCTATTTAGCTTTATTTAAAGAACAAATCCCTAATGCTATTCATCACTTCCAAGAGGGAATTGCTGTTTGTTCAAATGATGCTTTAAGTAATGATATTAAACGTGTAATCGCTCAAGTTGAGAATGCAGCCCAAAATGCATCTATTCCTAAATCGAGTAATCAAAATATAACTCATAGTAATCATTTTACTGAAACCCAAACTGAACAAGCTAACACCACTAATGAACACAAAACATTAACGGGATTTTTGGGTGCTTATTTAGATACTATTGATGAGGATAATGGACCTCATTGATTTATATATTTTCTAAAGCTGAAGAAAGTTACGCTCTCTCATCCTTGGTTTTTAAAAGTATCACTTTAATAATACAGCTCTAGAGCAATTAGGGCCTAAATAAAAAATCTCAATATTTTGATACTTAAATAAAATTATTTAAGTATCAAAATATATTTAAGTTTCTCTAAAAAATATTTTGATATAAGAGTATTATAGTTCTATAGATAAATTTAATCTAAAAGTTGTAATCTTAGAAAAAATTAAAATTAATCTTCAATTTCTCATATAAATTAAAAAATGTATGTTCCACCGCTCAGCAGTGGAACATAAAATTTAACTCTCTGGGAACATAGCTTCAAACTTAACGCCGAGCAAATTATCTTTCCCATGTTTAATTATTTCTGTTTCAAAGTCCTCTACAAGCTTACTTACTATATCAAACTGTTCAAAGCTAAAGTATTGGGGCAATCCCTCATCTATAGAATATTCAGGTATATTTTCATTTGAAATACAAATTTTATTATTATTTGCAAATGAGGTTCTCACCCAAATGAATTTATCGTTAATGGACATATCCGGTAACTCTTGATTAATTGGATGATATTTCCCTGACATAGAATTATTTATTAACTCATTTAATTCTAAAAGGGGTTTACCACGCAACTCCCATATAGTATCACAAAGTGTCAGAGTTATAGCTTCATTCTCAAGTCCCTTTTCATCAATACAATAAACTCTTGGATATATAGATTTATTAGTTAATAGAATTAACTCTGCCACTATTTTCTTCACGGTGTATACTCCGGATAACCACGCCACAAATTCACATTTCTATAATTCGGTTCAAAAAATTTGAACGATAGTCCACCAGACTTGCCTTCATAGGTTTTACCTGATACTAAACTTCTATTCAACCATGCTAAGCTCATTTCACCCTTAGCTTGTGCTAAAGACCAGGTAAGAGGAGTCATTGACGAATAACCACCATTATTCGTTTTTGTATAAAAATTTCCATCGATAGTAAGTAACTCTACCTTAGCTCGAATAGAACCATTTTGGCCTATCCGCTCTGTACCTTCTATAATTTTCAAACGAGGCGACGTTGAAAAGTGCCCTCCCATCACTTGCTTACTAGCTACTCGACTAAAATCAATATCAGCTTCAATATGTGCAAAATCAATCTGTCCACGAGCATCTTGATAAGCTCTACGTAAGCTTCCCCAATATAAATCAGACTTATTGTTAGTAGCAATCCGTTGTAATGCTGTTATTTCTGAATTAATCAATACACTATTTGACTCCTTAATAATAGGAGATCTAAACTCAATAGGTATTCCACTATTCAACCGCCCAGCACTAGTTTCAAAATATATAGGCCATTGTAAGTCCACATTATATTTTGAACTTGCAAATGCTGGTATCGCACCTAATAAAGGTGAAGCAACCCCACCTACTCCACTTGAAAATGCTATTTGTCCTAAATCATATTCAGGTCGTCCCGTAAGACCGTCACTTACGCTATAACTAATCCGCTCAGTACTCTGAATACCAGTATCCATAAGACCACCGGAGCCTAATCCTGCTATTGCTAATCCACCATAGTATTTTGTGGCTCCGCCCACCCCCATACTTGCTAGCCCCACACTACCAGTAGCGCGAAGAATATTAAAGACTCCACCTGTCGCTAAAGTAACTGCTGCTCCACCACCAGCTTCTATTAAGTCTGCTCTTCGGGCTAAGCTTGCAGATAACTTTCCTTGTCTTACCTGTAATAATCTTTCATCACTTCGACTATATAAACCAAAAGTAGTAAAGTTAGCGACTTTAAGATAAGTCTGTCTGCTTACATACTTCGCTGCGTCAATAAAACTTCCCGAGTAGTTCGCATCGTCCGCCCACTCTTGCCATGTTCTTCGATTATTTGCATTACTAATATCAATTTCACGTTGTAATCTTGCCCGCTCCTCGACACGTCCTAATGCTGCTGTCATGTTGTAAGTACTATTTACACCACCGAGTGCATAAACAATACTGTCGGTAGCTTCAGCTTGAACTCTAATGGTAGGCAATTGTGTAACATCACTACTCGCTCCATTCACTAAAGCAATAGCACTTTCTCGACTATTATTAGGCTTATAATCAAAAAACTCTTCCCTAATCCCATCACGGATGCCAGACCAGTTAAAATTCCTCAAATCATCAATGAATTCACCGCCACTATATGCATAAAGTGATGGGGTATTTTCCAATGCAGTACGTTCACCCGTCGCAGGGTTATAGACAGTGATATTGGATTTATATTGACTTGAGCTAGAACTCTCCCCAAACTGGCGTACACCTGCACTGGCTATCGCTGCCATTGATACATTTAAGTAATCCGGTTTCGTTCCACCAAACCACTTATCATCAATAGCTGACGCTATATTCGCTCCAGCTAAAGAGTAGGCGAAAGTACTTGCCTTAGTACCTAAATCATTAAATATCCCTTTCGCTCCCATCCCCGCTGCTGCAATTGAACCTACAATCGATGAACCTAGTGATGCCCAGCTAAAGCTCTGGTTATTCCCAAATACCTGATTAGCTAAATAGTTCGAGCCATAGCTTATAACCCCAGATACAGCCCCTTTAGCGACCCAGCCACCATTATCAATAGCTGTCTTCGCTGCAGTTACCCAACTACCTTGTGTCGCAGTTGCTCCAGTCGTTCCAGCTGTCCCCGCTGTAGGAGCCAATGCTCCGCCCACACCCGCTGTAGCTGCTGCTGTAAGAGCAGAGATACCCACTTGTTTCCATGAGAAACTATCCACTACACCCATGGCCTTACCAGCCAGTTGTGACGCTGCACTTCCAACTGCTGCACCTATACCTGCTGCAACAGCACTAGTTGACATTGCAGTTAAACCGGCTGAAAATGCAGCTCCTACCCCAAATGCAGAACTGCCCAAACCAGCCATTAAACCGGCTGCAGCCCCTGCGGTATAAATGGTCACCACAATCGCCACCACGATCATTACAATCTGGGCAATACCACCACACTTCTTCTTCGGTTTCGGTGGCGGTGGCGGGCTCGGTACCGTCGGCTGGGTATTCCCAATCGCCTCTCCCGGGTTATAAGGCCGGAACGTCTCACTGTTGTTATGGATGTTGGTGACCTTGTTCGGAACCGTTAATACCTGTCCCGCAGTTAACTTGTCCGTCGCACTCAAGCCATTTACATCAGCCAGCATGTACCACATCGAAGCATCACCCCAAACCGACAACGCAATGCTTTGTAAGGTATCTCCGTTATTCACCACATAACTGGTCGATGCACTCGATGGATACTGCGCATTAATCGGCTCAAAGTTCTGATCAAAGTCCGCCGATGAAATCGGTTTAAAGTCCTTGGCCTGAGTCGCTGTCGAACGGTTGTTTTGCAGGTTCTGTACGTAGTCTTCACGCGATGGACCATCATTACTCAAGTCACCTACACGTTGCCCGTTGACATAGTAGAAGTTACGGTAACGGTTCATGGTGTTATTGATCAGCTCGTTTCGCTGTAACACCATTCCTTGTGAGTTGTTGATATACGTTGCTGTCCGTTTATTCTGTGTATTCTTGTCATCAACAAAACCGCTTAGGTGGCCATTGATGTTATAGCTCAGGCTGGTTTCACCTTTTAAGCCATCTACCGTGGTGGTGATTTTGCTTTGCTTGGCACTGTCCCACCATTCATAAGCGTATTGAGTGGTCTGGATGGAACCTGAAGTCGGGGTCATCACCGTCTTGTCAAGGGTCGCCTTATCTGAAAGGTAGGTATATTTCGTTGTACCTGCACCTGTACCGCCTTCTTTTTTCTGCTCGGTAATCTGGTTATCTTTGCTATAGATGGTCGTAGTCGTTTGATAGACCGTCGCACTGTTTTCATTGTTATCGGTATATTGTGTTACCCGGCCCAAGGCATCGTTATAACGGGTAGATACCGTATATTGGGTACCTAGAATACCTGTGCTTGAGTAATCTGCATTCTTCACCGTCTCAAGGTAGCCGTCAGTGGTATAGCTATAGCTTTCTTTATGTGCCTTGGTCGAGTTCAGTGCATCTTTACCATAATCTGCTGTCAAGCGTTGTCCCAGCTTGTCATAGCTAATCGCAATACCGGTATTACCACGCTCTATTTTCTTCGCTGCACTATTGAGTACACCCATGCTGATGGTAAAGCGGTTCATGCTGTCATAGCTGTACCAGAAATCCTGAATCTTCGGCGCAGCATTTACAGCATCACGGTAGTTCGCCAGCATATGCACGATATTGCCATTGCCATCATATTCATAATGAATATTGAAGGACTGGTCCTGCACACTGATCTTACGGTTTAAGCTATCGTAGTTGATCAAGGCATTTTGGAATACACGTGGCTCACCCACTTTGCCATTGAGTTCCTGATAGCGTTCTTCAATCCTGTTACCGTTGTCATCATAACGATAAGAGGTTAACAGGTTGAGTGCGGTATCCCGTATTTCCTTGATCGCACCGTTGCTGTAGTAGCTATAGTCAAGGCTCTGGCCCTGGCTATTGATTTGTTTGGTGAGCCAGCCCCCTGCATTATAAGTATAGGTAAAGACATGTTCACCCTTGTCGGTATGCTTGATGGTCCGGCCAAAGTAGTCCTGTTCATCTACCAGAGTTTTACCAAGTCCATCTGTTTCCGTACGTTTAATACCACCCTTACTGCTGTTTAGGTTACTAATTGTCGCATCGTAAACATAATCGACTTTGGTGGTCACCCCTTCAGCAGTTTTACTCTGCACCACACGGCCTAAGGCATCATAATCTGTGGTGGTGGTATTCTTCAGTGCATTGGTTGCACTCAGGCGATTCCCCAGTTCATCGTAGGTAAAGGTGTCGATGAGGCTGGTTTGTACTCCTCCCGAAGTAATGTGCGTCGCACCTACAGTTCCCGTAGTTCGTGCTGCACGGGTGATCTGGATCAGGTTGCCATTGATATCGTAGCTATAACCCGTTTTAACGCCCAGTGCATTGGACTGTTCAATCAGGTTGCCATAGACATCATATAAATTACTGACCTCACCCGTATCGGCATGGGTTTCTTTCTCAACCAGCCAGTCCCCGGTTTCAAGGTTACGCCCGTTTAAGTAACTTTGCTTGTTGATGTTGCCATTGGCATCTTTACTGGTCAGTAAGCGGCCACTTAAGTCATAGCCATATTCAAGGGTTGGGGTACCTTGTGTAACCGTACCATCTGACTTACGGATATCCACTGTAGGGAGAACCTTCTTGGTCAGTTTACCCATAGTGTTGTAGCTCAGGCTACTGGTATTACCATTTCCATCGGTTTCACTGATGATTTCACCAAAGGCATTATAGGCCTGTGATTTAACAATCTGGCTGGCACGGTCACCGGATCCGTTAATCACCCACTTGTTTTGCTGGCTACTACCGTTACCCTTACTGTCAATGCTGAGCTTACCCGGTACAAAAGCAATTACCTTGCCTGCACTGTCATAGAGCTGGTAGAAGTACTCATAGTTTTCAAAGCCTGACTTTGGCACCAGATCATTTAGGTTCCAGCGATAGATCCCATTTGAAGAAGTGATACTGACTTTCTGGAACTGGTTACTGCTGGCCCAGTAGGCATCGCTGTTAATATCGGCACTGACCAGATCGGAAACAAAGTTCCCGCTGGCATCAACCTGACGTTTACGGTAGAACAACTCCATCTTGCTACCGTTGTTCTGCGCAGGCTGGAAGTCAAGCCAGCTGTCATTCAGCTGGTTAGTGTGTTGGCCTGAACCGGCACCCACCCCAACATTGACATAGCCTGTCGCACGGTTAAGCAGTTTGCCGTTTGCATCAGTGGTTTCATAGCTATAGTAAACTGTAGTACTGCCCAACAGGTTCTGTTCGGCAAGATCGGTGGCATCCAGAATAGCTTTACCATCACTTCCTACGGTTAATACTGCAGTTTTATTCAGCAAACCTGCGGCTATACCATATTTAACAGTCACTTTACTGCTGCCGCTAGGTTGCCCTGCCAAGGTAATCTGGTTCTGCGCAAAAGATTTAGGGATATAACTCAGGACTTTAGGCTGACTACCCAAGCGCAATTTACCAATGATACTGCCCGATGGTGTGGTTTGGGTGGTGCCATTAAATGAATCTAGCTGAAACTCATATTCCCCATCTCGACCTTGATTTCCATTCCAGCTAAACCAATCCGAAGTTCCTGTTAAAGCAAATTGTTCCCAGACAGTCGTGCCGACTTTTCGGATTTTTAACTTGGCAGAGGTAGATGCACTGGTTACCGGTTTAAATTGGTCAATAAACTGGACATCAGTTCCACTAAATAAAACAAAACCATCTCCACCATAATTGAGTGGAGTGGTATTCACCTGCATGCCAGCACTGGTAAATTCAATGGTACCCTGTTGGCGGTTGACAATATCTTTACCCGCTAAAGCGACATACTGGATTTCATATTTCTTTAAAGGATTTAAAACTGAATCAACATCTAATTGAAATCTTCCAGGAATTAATCCTCCATATATATCACTTAATGGAGAGGCCTTCAAAACAGAATAACTATTATTAGTACCTAATTCTCTATAGTAAAAAAACAAATCTTTTGTATTAACTGGCTGACTATTAATTGCAAGAGAAAGCTGTCTTCTATACTCTAGCTTACCCACATCACTATCAATTATATTATACACATTATCATAATAAGAATAATCTTTTATATATCTACTAAAACTTATTCCCTGGAGTCCATTTACAACACTTACAAAAGCCCCATCTATCATAGATAAAAAATTTACATATAATAAAATTGAACCATTGTTTTGTAGATCATCGTACTCCTGTCTAGATATTTCAATTTCCAGTGTGGTACTACCATTATTATTTTCAACTGAAGTAATTTGTGAAACCTTATTAAAATTTCGCCCTAATGTGTCAGTTATAGAGAAAGCGAATTTATTAGTTCCAAACTGCTTAACAAAGTTGTTTTCAAATGTATATTTTAACTTAAAAGATCTATAAGGATTATTTTCTCCCAAATTTTCAATGGCACCGACTAACTGACCATATTTATTATTTATTTTATAACTGTATTTAGGAACTTGAGCATAATAAGGTATCACCTGTAACTCAACATCATCCAATCTCTTAGAGATTAATTTATTATTTAAAAATAAATTAACCTCAAACTGAAGAATATTATTAACTGCAACAGAATCAAACTCATCTGCATAGATTTCAAATGTTGCTGGTGAAATATTAGAATCAGGAGATTTATTTAGTTTAACCTCTCTAAAAATCTTCCCAGTCACCAGATCTTTCAAGCTCAAACTCAGCTCACCATCTCCATAGCGACTAATAAGGTCACTTTTAAAATTATAGTTAACTCTAAAATGACGTTCATTTCTATTTAAATCATATCCAAATGGCTCCATACTAAAATCTATTAAATCTGTATGTAATATAGAGCTTATAGAGTCTTGTTTATTATTCACCGTTTCTTTTTTGTCTATATAAACATTCGGCAAATCTGTAGCAGCCAGTGCCTTCTGGGTGATCGTAGCCTGATTCAGTGCAGTATTAATAACACCCTGACCACCCCCTAAGATGTCTCCCTTCGCGCTATACGCCAGATATTGATAGTCATATAACGTATTATTCTCTAACGTATTTAACCCGGCTTTGTACCACCCAGCAGTATTATTATATAACGCAGCACTATTGGTTAAGGTACTCCACTGACTTGCCCCAGCAACCTTGTATTTCACCTCAACCCGACTGGTCCCGGTCGGGATATTCTTCATCATTAACTGACTATAATTATTTAAGGTGCCTTCCTGTTCAATTATTCTAGGTTCCCAGATTAATAACTGTCCAATCTCTGCATAATACAATGGAGGCTGCTCACTCCAACGTGATTTCCTCGCAATTGAAGATGCGATCTTATCGGTCACCTTATTGGTGGTATTCATCACCAGCTCAGTTGTAGTCGCCGAAGTCCGTTTATAAATCTTGACGCTATAGTCTTTTCCACCTAGGAATTTATCGGTATTTTTATCCAGCGCAATCTCGACCAGACTGCTGCCTGAGGCAACACTCTTTTTATACACCTGCCCATCAATGCTTAACTCAACCTCAAAGTTACCATCCCCAAAGCCTTTTAACTGTGATGGAAGAGCAACCTGAATTTTTTCTAATACAATCCCTTCTTCATAATAAACCGTAACCCAAGTTTCGTGCTTGTCGGTACTGTCAGTAACTTTTTCTCCTTTATTGCCTATCAAGGTAATCGGTAATTTATAATCATTAAATACATCAACTGCCACCACGCCCATGGTGTTCGCCACACTGTTACCCGTAGCCGTGGCAGTCGGATTGGCACTTACGCTTCCGCCTGAGAATACATCCACCACATTCACAGAGCGCTTGATCGCCCCAGTACCACTGTCCACTACCTTACCTGTCGCATCACTAGTGCTATAACTATAGCTATAGTCGATATTGGCCTGAATCGCCCCAATGTCCAGCACGAACTGGCCTGCTGTGGTCGTCGCCTGCATATCAACGGTGAGGGTATTACTCGCGGTAGCGGTACTGCCCTTCGGCCAGTACTTGATCATCACACGCTTCGCATCGGCATTGGCCTGAATGCTCAGCTTCTGGGTCTCGGCACTAAAGCTCAGCTTGCTGG
>Ga0209795_10001383_pt1 | contig 15403 bp, 10 predicted proteins | sample AgamicOrMarz_FD_187166 | JGI IMG/M metagenome (GOLD analysis project Ga0209795, IMG submission 187166) | Agave microbial communities from Guanajuato, Mexico - Or.Ma.rz (SPAdes) (version 2) | ecosystem: Host-associated > Plants > Phyllosphere > Phylloplane/Leaf | place: Guanajuato, Mexico...
CCGGGTATATTGAATTGTTTCCATCCTGTGATCGCTTTTACGACTCACCGCGGCTTTCATGAAAAACACGTTGAACGTTCTGCTCGGCAAATTGCGCATGAAGCAGTTGCAATTGCTGATCGCGCTGGACGACCAGAAATCGTTGCATAAAGCGGCCGGGCTCATGTCGATGACGCAATCGGCGGCGAGTAAGGCATTGCAGGAACTCGAGTCGATGTTCGAGGCGCCGCTTTTCGAGCGTTCGAAAAGCGGCATGATTCCGAATCAGCTCGGGCATTGCGTGATCCGCCATGCGCGCCTCGTCGCGACCGACCTCACCGCGTTATGTCAGGACGTGGCTGAAATACGCTCGGGGCGCGGCGGGCGCGTCGCGATCGGCGCGATCATGGGCGCTATTCCGCAGTGCGTGATTCCCGCCGTGAATCGGCTGCACGCGGGACATCCGAACCTGTCGATCGAAGTGGTGGAGGACACGAGCGCGCGCATGCTCGCGCAACTCGACGACGGCCGCCTCGATCTCATGATCGGCCGTGCCGCCGTGGCTGTCGATCCATCGAAATACCAGTATCGTCCGCTTGCCGATGAACCGTTATCGGTGGTGGTGGGCTATGGTCATCCGCCGTTGCCGAGAAAGGAAGTGAAGCTCGGCGATCTGGCCGATCATCGTTGGGTGATGTATCCGTCGCATATGCCGTTGCACGCGCTGCTCGAACGCGAGATGGATCTGGCGGGGCTCACAATGCCGGATAACCCGATCTCGACGGCATCGACTTTTGTGACCGTCGCGCTATTGCAAAGCCGGGCGGATCTCGTGTCGTTGTTGCCGACTGCCATCGCCGAGATGTTCATTCGGCAAAAAATGCTGCGCGCGGTGCCGGTCAAACTGAAATCGCCTTCGCAGACTTTCGGTGTCGTGACGCGCAAAGGCGGCGTGCTGTCGCCGCCAGCGGAACGCTTTGTCGAATTGCTGCGGCAGCACATGAAGATGCGCGACGAGCCGGACATGCAGAAGCCAAAGCCAAAGCGCGCACTCACCACGAAACGAAAAGCCGCCTGAACAAGCGGTTTTTTCGACTGACACTCACACTCGCGGCCGACATCGCGCAGACCTTAAATATCGCACGGTAATTCGCACTTTGCTATGTCGCCGCAGCGGGTGTTGTAGCCGCGACACTGGGGGTTTATCCGAACCAATTGCGTGCGGGCGTCCGAGCTAAACTCCTTAAAGGGTGCCGGATTTACGAGCCTGGCGCCCGTTCGGGGAGAGCAGTCATGAATCGGCCATCGGTTCGGTTTCCGCTTCGCGCCACCGGCACCAGCCCGGTGCGCAAGTGGATCAAATGGGCGCTGGCGGCGGCGTTGTTGCTGGGCTTGGCGTGGCTTGCACGCTTATGCCAGCTCGAAATAGAAACGTCCCGGCTGCAAGCGCACTATCTGTCCGAACTGACCCGCGACGTCGGTTTCACGGTCGACGACGGCCCCAGTCATTCCATTCGCTTCCCCGAAACCGATAAAGGCCCTTACGACACGCGCCTGGGTTACGCGTTGCTGCCGTCCATCCAGCAGCGCCTGCTGCAACGCGGCTTCGAAATAACCGCGCAGGCGCGCGATTCGGAACGCATGCTTTCGCTCGCGGACAGAAGTCTTTTTCTGCCGTATGCCGAGAAAGACCAGGCCGGTTTGCAACTCTTCGACGGCACCGGCGCAGCGCTTTTCAGCGCGAATTTTCCAGGCCGCGCCTATGCGAGCTTCGAGGCGATTCCGCCCGTGATCGTCAATTCGCTGCTCTTTATCGAAGACCGCTATCTGCTCGATCCGAACCAGCCGAACCGTAATCCGGCTATCGACTGGGGACGCTTTAGCCGCGCGCTGGCCGATCAGGGCGCGCGCGTATTCAATCATCATCAGCCGACGCCTGGCGGCAGCACGCTCGCCACGCAGATCGAAAAATTCCGCCACTCGGCTGGCGGCCGCACTGCAACGCCGCCGGAAAAGCTGCGGCAGATTGCATCCGCTTCTGTGCGTGCCTATCTGAACGGCCCGCAAACGATGCCCGCACGTCAGCAGATCGTCGTGCATTACCTGAATTCGGTGCCGTTGGCCGCGCAACCTGGCATCGGCGAAATCAATGGCATGGGCGACGGCCTCGCCGCATGGTACGGCCGCGATTTCGCAGAGGTGAACCGCATACTCGCCTCGCCTTCAAGTGAAGAGAATTTGGCGGCGCAAGGAGAAGCCTTCCGCGAAGTACTGTCGTTGATGATCGCGCAGCGCGCGCCGTCGTATTTCCTGCATCGCGGCTATCCCGAACTCGAGCGGCTGACGGACAGCTATTTGCGCTTGCTCGCGAGTGGCGGCGTGATTTCCGCCGCGCTGCGCGATGCGGCGCTGACCACGAACGTGCAGTTGCACCGCGCGCCAAAACCCGCCCAAAACACGGGCTCGTTCGTGTCGCGCAAAGCCGTCACGTCGATGCGCTCGAATCTGCTCGCGGCGCTCGGCATTCCGAGCTTCTACGAACTTGACCGGCTCGATCTGCAAGCCACGGGCACGCTCAACAATGCCGTGCAACAGGCCGTGAGCGAGAGGCTTGCCGCCGCCGCCACACGCGAGGGCGCGAAGGCCGCGGGTCTCGTCGGTTTCGAAATGCTGCGCGCGTCCGACGATCCGTCGAAAATCGCCTACAGCTTCACACTATTCGAGCGGCGCGACGGCGCGAACCTCGTGCGAGTGCAAACGGACAGCGTGAACCAGCCGTTCGACATCAATTCCGGCGCGCGGCTCAATCTCGGTTCCACCGCGAAACTGCGCACCATGGTGACGTATTTGCAGATCGTCTCTCAACTGCATGGCCGTTACGCCGCTCTGAGCGCGACGGAGCTGAAAGCCATCAAGCCCGATCCAAACGATCAATTGACGCGCTGGGCGCTCGACTACTTGTCGCATACACGTGACCGCTCATTGCAACCCATGCTCGATGCAGCGGTCGAACGCAAATACTCGGCGAGTCCCGGCGAAACGTTCTATACAGGCGGCGGCGCGCAGAGCTTCAACAATTTCGATTCCGACGACAACAGCCGCATTCTCACGGTTCGTCGCGCGTTCCAGCATTCGGTGAATCTCGTGTTCGTGCGGATGATGCGCGACATCGTTCACTATGAGATGGTGCAGACGACCGGGCCTTCGTCGCAGTGGCTAAACGATCCCGCGATTCGCAAGTTGTATCTGACGCGTTTCGCCGATCAGGAAAGCCGCGTATACATGCACCGGTTCTATACGAAGTATCACGGCAAGACGCGCGACCAGGCGCTCGCTTTGTTGCTGCTCGGCGTGCGCAAATCGCCGCCGAAAGTCGCGACCGTATTGCGCAGCGTCGCGCCCGACGAGTCCAACGCGTGGTTCAACGAGAAGATGCGCGCCGCGCTGAAAAATACACCGGCCGCCTCGATACTCGACGATGAAGACCTCGCAAAGCTCTACGCCAAATACGGAATCGACCGCTTCAATCTAAATGACCGCGGCTATATCGCGAGCGTGCATCCGCTGGAGTTGTGGACGCTCAATTATCTGCGCGAGCATCCGAACGCCACGCTCAACGAAATACAGAACGCAAGCGGCGACGTGCGTTTGCAGACCTATTCGTGGCTCTTCAAAACGCGCTATCACGCGACGCAGGATCGCCGCATCAAACGCATGGTCGAATTGCGCGCCTACGAGGCCATCGGCAAATCGTGGCAGGCGCTCGGCTATCCGTTCGAGACGCTGACGCCTTCGTATGCAGCGGCAATCGGCGCGTCGGGTGACAGGCCCGCCGCGCTCGCGCAACTGATCGGCCTGATTGCGAACGACGGCAACAAGGTGCCGACCGAAAGCATCACGCAACTGGACTTCGCGAAAGACACGCCATACGAAACGCATTTCCGCTGCGCGGCAACCGCGCCGCAACAGCAGCTTTCGCCGGAAATAGCGGGAACGGTAAAAGGCATGTTGCGCGATGTGGTGACGGGCGGCACGGCGCGGCGTCTCGCGCAAGGCATCACGTTCCCCGACGGCCGGACTATGGAAGTTTACGGCAAGACCGGCACCGGCGATCAGCGCTTCAACGTATTTGCCAAAGGCGCGCGCCTCATCGAATCGCGCAAGGTGAATCGCAGCGCGACGTTCGTGTTCGCTATCGGCGACCGCTTTTACGGCACGCTGACTGCCTGGGTACACGAACCGTATGCCGCACGCTACGAGTTCACGAGTGCGCTTTCGGTGCAATTGCTGAAGTCGATGGCGCCCGCGCTGCAACCGTTGCTCGAGTCCGCGCCCGCAAAGACCGCTTCGGTCTCCGTGAAGAGAGTCGCGGCGCAATAAACTGAACGCGTCGCTGCAAATCAATAAGCGGACTCGGTCGCCGGCTTGAGAAAGAGTTCATGCACCGGCGCGAAGTGCGCGTAGAGCGGCAGTATTGCGCCGCCCATCGCACGCGCGTCGGCGCCGATTGCGCCTTCCAATAGTTGCGGACGCACCATTCCTTCCCACTCGAATCGATCGAGCACGCGCTCCGTGCGACGAATGATTTCGCGCACCATTTGCCGGTCGAGTTCACCGTCGATCACCACTGCTTCGAGATCGAGCAGCGCTGCCGCATTCGTGAGCGCGTTGGCAATCGCGGGGCACGCGCTATCGAGCCATTCCTCGGTGTGCCGCCACATGTCCGGCGATAACGCGCGATGGTCGTGCGCGGCCGCAGCCGGCTTGCCCGCTTCACTCAACAGGCGTTCGAGCACGAAGCCCGATGCCGCGTGCAGCAGTTGCCGCGCGGGCTTGCGCGCGCTGCCTTCACGCAGCGGAATGGAGCCGACCGCGCCCGCGTTGTCGTGCGGTCCGCCATGCAAGCGGCCGTCGATTACGAGTCCGCCGCCGATGAACGTGCCCACGAACAGATACAAAAAATTGTGGATGCCGCGCCCTTGGCCCATCACGAGTTCGGCGGCGCAGGCGGCGGTGGTGTCCTTCGAGAATTCCACCGGGAGGCCCGTCATGGTCGCGATGCGCGCGCGCAAGTCGATCTCGTGCCATGCATCGAGCGCATCCAGCGCGTCGGGCGGCGCGCCGAGCAAGTCGCGCCAGCCGCCGAGCCATAATGGCGCAGCCACGCCCACGCCGACCACTTTGCTTGCACTCGCGCCGAGCGTCTGATTCACGCGCGCGAGCCTTGTTTCAAGCGCCGGAAACAGCGTGCGCGGATCGGGATACGGATACTCGAACACGTCGCGGCACACAACGCGGCCGGCGAAATCCATCGCCAGCACGTCGAGGCTGCGGCGCCCGACCTTGATGCCGATCGTATAGGCACCGTCCGCGCGCAACGCAATCGGCACCGACGGCTGCCCGATCCTGCCACGCACGCGCGCCTGCTTTTCCAGCAGACCGTCGTCGATCAAACGGTCGACGATCATCGACACCGTCTGCATCGAAAGACGTGTCAGGCGGCCAACGTCGGCTTTCGGCAGCGGCCCGTGCAAGCGGATCGCCTGCAGCACGATGCGTTCGTTGAATTGCCGCATGCCGACCTGGTTTGAGCCGACCGTGCGTTTGAGGGGCGGGCGCATGCCCGTGGTATCCATGACGATGAGCCCCTCAGCGAAGTGACTGCATCATGCAATCGCCTTGACGTCGGCTTCTTTCGCGCCCGTCATGATTGCAACGGCCTCGGACATATGCACGTCTTTCGTATTGACGAGCGCGGCGCGCCGGCCGAGCCGCTGAATATGAATGCGGTCCGCGACTTCGAATACGTGCGGCATGTTGTGGCTGATGAGAATCACCGGCAGCCCGCGGTCGCGAACACGGCGAATCAGTTCGAGCACCATGTTGCCTTCCTTCACGCCGAGCGCGGCGGTGGGCTCGTCGAGAATCACGACGTGTCGCGCGAATGCCGCACTGCGCGCGACCGCGACGCCCTGGCGCTGACCGCCCGACAATGTTTCGACGGCCTGGCGCATCGAACGAATGCCGATTTGCAGGTCTTTCATATGCGCAGTCGCTTCCTCCAGCATGCGGCGCTTGTCGATCATCTTGAAGATCGAGCCGCGCCAGCCGGGCTTCACCAATTCGCGCGCGAGAAAGAGATTTTCGGCGATGCTCATCGCGGGCGCGACCGCGAGTTCCTGATAGACGGTCTCGATGCCTTGCGCGCGTGCATCGAGCGGGCTGCGGAATTTGACGGGCTTGCCGTCGAGCAGAATCTCGCCTTCGTCGGGCACGGTCGCGCCGGACAGCGCCTTGATCAAGGACGATTTGCCTGCGCCGTTATCGCCGATCACCGCGAGAATTTCGCCGGGCAGCACCTCGAAATCGCAGCCGTCGAGCGCGGTCACATTGCCATAACGTTTGACGAGCCCACGCGCCTGTAAAACGGGCAGCGGGGAAGAAGCGGAAGTAGTTGTCGACATCACGGGCTCCTGTCGGTCCGGACCTGCATGCAAGATGTTGGCGGTGCTGTGCTTAACCGCGGCGATGAGAAAGTTTGTCCGCGGCCACCGCGAGAATCACCAGCATGCCGGTGATCAATACCTGGTAGACCGAAGAAACGCCAATCAGTGTCAGGCCGTTTCGAAACACGCCGACAATCAGCGCGCCGAGCAGCGTGCCGGAAATCGAACCGCGTCCGCCGAAAAGACTCGTGCCGCCGAGCACCACCGCGGTAATGCTGTCGAGATTCTCCGTTTGCCCCGCTTGCGGATCGCCCACGCCGGTACGCGATACGGACAGCAGCGCCGCGACGCCATAGATCGCGCCCGCCAATGTGTACACGGTGAGCAGGATCTTCTGCGACGACAAGCCCATCAGCCGCGCGGCCTCGGCGTTATTGCCGAGCGCATACAGGTGCCGCCCAGGAACCGTGTCGCGCAGCACGAACCATGTGGCCAGATACATCAGCAGCGTGAGGACCGTGCCGTACGTGACATCGGCGGGACCGAGCTTGAACGTGTTGCCGAAGAACATGATCGCGTCCGGCAGATTCGACACGCTTTCCGCATTCGAATAGATCTGCGTGAGCGCGAACGCAATGTTCAGCGTGCCGAGCGTGACGATGAACGCGGGCAGTTTGATGCGCGTGATCAGCACGCCATTGAGCACGCCGAACAATGTGCTCGCGGCGATACCGCAAAGAATGGCGACGGCCGGCGGCAGGCCGAGCGTGACCGCGAACTTCGTCATGATGATGGAGCCGAACGCCATCACCATCCCGCATGAGAGATCGATGCCGCCGGTCAGCACGATCAGCGTCTGACCGATTGCGATGACGGCGACGACCATCGTCTGCTGAAGAATCAGCGAGAGGTTCTGGAACGACAGGAACCGGCTGCTTTGCGAAATGAAGAATGCACAAGCCAGCACGAGCGCGATGAGCGGCCCGACTTCGGCGAGCGACGGCAGACGGTCGGAGAAATGGCGCGGATGGCCCGCGGGCGCGGAGGGAGTCGACATGATGGATGACCTCGAGACATGAGCGCGGCAGGCGCCGCGCGGCGAATCGTTCGGCGGCCCGTTACGTGGGCCGCCGTGCAGTGCGCGTTACTTGTTGCCCCAGCAGTTGTCGACGCCGAACTTGGTGTCCTTGCTGTCGATGCCGGACATCGGCTTGTCGGTGATCAGCGTCACGCCCGTGTCCTGATAGCCCGTGACCTTCTTGCCGGTCTTGGCGTAGTCGACGCCCGCTGTCACGCCGAGCGAGGCCATCTTCAACGGATACTGCTGCGAGGTCGCGGCAATCGATCCGGCCTTCACGTTGCGCACGCCTTCACAGCCGCCGTCGATGGAGACGATCATCACGCTCTTGTCCTTGCCCGCCGCTTTCAACGCGCGATACGCGCCCGCGGCTGCCGGCTCGTTGATCGTGTAAACCACGTTGATGTCCGGCGCTTTCTGCAAGCAGTTTTCCATCGCGGTCTGGCCTTTCGCCTGATCGCCGCGTGTGTCCTGGCTGCACACGATCGACGCGTCGCCTTCCTTCACGCCGAAGCCTTCCAGGAAACCGTTATGACGCAGCACGCCGACCGACACGCCTGGCGCGAGGTCGAGCGTGGCGATCTTCGCGGGCTTGCCGTTCAACGCGGCTTTCGCGTACTTGCCGATCAGCACGCCGGCCTTGAAGTTGTCGGTGGCGAAGAGGGCGTCGGTGGCGTCCTGCGGATCGGTCGGCGTATCCAGCGCGACCACCATCACACCGGCGGCGCGCGCTTTCTTGATGCTCGGCACGATCGCTTTGGTGTCGCTCGGCGTGATCAGAATCGCTTTCGCGCCGGCCGTCATCATGTTTTCGATCGCGGTCACCTGGCTCGCGTTATCGCCGTCGAAGCGGCCTGCGGCGGTAATCAGCTTCGCGCCGTCTTTCGACGCAGCCGCTTCCGCGCCTTGCTTCATCTTCACGAAAAACGGGTTCGTGTCGGTCTTCGTGATGAGGCCGACGACCGGCTGGTCGGCTGCCTGGCTCGCGCTCGCGCACCAGACCGCCGACGCCGCGACGCACATCGAGACGATTTTCCTGGCGACAGGAAGCCTGCGGGAATTCAGATTCATGGGACGCTCCTCCAGTTATTGGCAACGACGTTTGAACTGCCGGCGGTTGCACATGCGAACGCTGCGCGGCGCAACCTGAACGGCGGCTGATTCGAACCGTGATGTGAGGTCGAAAGAAGCCGCCTAAATCACTTTGGTTGATTTAGTACAGCAGGCGCGAACGGGCGCGTCAAGGAATCTCGTGAGCGGGGGTGAGAGTGCGGCGAGTCACGTCTAGGCGCGCAAAGCCATACGGGACGGGCTCTCCGGCGGTGATGCGATGCAGCGTTGAGTGACGCCGATTGGGGAAAGTCCTGGCTGCGGTGAAAGTTGTCTGAAAGCTAAAAGGCATGCGTTAGCGACTAAAAGCCGCGCATGCTTCGCTCCGTTTGCAGCGGTGCGAGGGAAAATCAACGCGAGCGCGGCGTGCCGCTCGACGCTCGCACCACGAGTTGCGGCGCGGACGAAACGCGCATCGGCACTTTCGTTTTGCCGCGTGCCTTTTGTCCATACGACGACTCGATCAACTCGCGCAGCAGCGACACCGCGAGTCCGGCCACTTCGACGGTCGGCACCGCGACCGTGGTCAACGCAGGCCGCGATTCGCGCGCGAGTTGAATATCGGTGATGCCGACAACCGACAAATCCCCGGGCACCGCGAGGCCCAGGTCCGCGGCGGCATGCATCGCGCCGAGCGCCGGCAGATCGTTGGTCGCGAAGATCGCAGTGAGTTGCGGGTCGGCTTCGAGCAACGCGCGCGCCGCCGTGTAGCCACCGTGGATCGTATCCGCTGCATGCCGGACGCGGTTCCTGCGCACGCCGGCCGCGCGCAGTGCATCGACGAAACCTTCATAGCGCGTCGCGTGAACGCCGGACGCCTTGCTGCCGACAATCGCGCCTATCCGCCGATGTCCCAACTCGAGCAGATGTTTGCCGGCCAGTTCGCCGGCCAGACGAAAATCGACCGCGACGCAGGGCAAACCCGGCGGATCGTCGGGCCGCTCCCACATGCATAAAACCACGGGCGTACCGCGCGATTCGGTCACATGAAGGTCGGCGAGTTCGAGGTTCGCGTTCGTCACCAGCACGCCCTCGGACAGCGTGCCGGCAATCTGATCGAGGTAGGCGCGGCCCGTCACCGGATCTTCGTTAGTATTGCAAATGATGACGAAATGGCCGCTCGTACGCGCCGCGCGTTCGACGGCGAGCGCGAACTCCGGATAAAACGGATTGGCGATGCTCGACACCATCAACGCGAGCGTCGGCGCGCGGCCTTCGGCCAGCGCGCGAGCGGCAAGATGCGGGCGATAGCCGAGGGCATCGACGGCTTCGAGTACGCGTTGACGCGTCGCTTCGCCGACGCGGCCGCGATTGCGCAGCACGTTCGAAACGGTGGCGGGCGTCACGCCCGCGTGGCGCGCAACTTCGCTGAGTGTGGGCATAGATCGTCATTATTTGGGATGGTTACCCGGCATTTGCATCAAAGCGCAAGGCACGGCACCATCTGTCGCACAGACAAAACGACATGGAGACAGGCAAGGACCGGCGATCGCATGCGATCGATTTTTTAGGTCCTGCTGATTAAGCGCTTAATCTCCGTCGTCGAGCCGATTAAATCACGGAGTCGATGCGATGGCGAGCATTTCGTTAAGAGGCGTACAGAAAGCGTATGGCGACGGCGCGCCGGTGATTCGCGACGTCGATCTGGAAATCGGCGAGAACGAATTCTGCGTTTTTCTCGGCCCCTCGGGCTGCGGCAAGTCCACCTTGCTGCGCATGATCGCGGGGCTCGAAGATCTCACCGACGGCGACTTGTCGATCGGCGGAAAGATCATGAACGACGTGCCGGCCGCACAGCGCGGCGTCGCTATGGTGTTTCAGAGCTATGCGCTCTTTCCGCATATGACCGTGTTCGAGAACATGGCCTTCGGATTGAAGCTCGCCAAAACTCCCAAGGAAGATATCGACCGCAAGGTACGCGAAGCCGCGCGCATTTTGCAACTCGAGGCACTGCTTGAACGCAGGCCGAAAGCACTTTCGGGCGGTCAGCGTCAACGCGTTGCAATTGGCCGCGCAATCGTGCGCCAGCCCGGCGTGTTTCTATTCGACGAACCGCTTTCCAATCTCGACGCAACACTGCGCGGTCAGACTCGCATTGAAATCGCGCGGCTGCATAAGCAGTTTGCGAAGGCGAGCGTGGTGTATGTCACGCACGATCAGATCGAAGCGATGACGCTCGCGGACAAGATCGTGTTGCTGCATGCGGGCAAAGATACGGAGCGCTACGGCAGCATCGCGCAAATCGGCGCGCCGCTCGAGTTGTATCACCGTCCGAAAAGCCGCTTTGTGGCCGGCTTTATCGGTTCTCCACGCATGAACTTTTTGCCGGGACGGGTTGCTTCCGTCGACGCGCAAGGCGTAATCGTGACGCTCGACACGACGCTCGAAAACGTACGCGTGCCTGTGGATGGCGCCGCGCTCGAGGTCGCCCAACCGGTGACGCTTGGCGTGCGTCCGGAGCACCTTGAATTCATCGATACGTCTTCGCTTCAGGATGAAGCGGTGCTCACGCGCACGGTTTCGCTCGTCGAACAACTCGGCGAACACAGCTACGTGCATCTCGATCAGCCTGGCGGCTTCACGCTGATCGCAAAGGCGCCGGGCGACACGCATCTCGCGCCGGGAGATCGCGCGCATTTGCGTGTGCCGCGCCACGCCACGCATTTGTTTACCGAAGACGGCTTTGCCGCCGCTTCGCTGGAATCCGTCGAACACTACGCATAAAGGACATTCGGATGCGCCTTGGAGTCTGCTACTACCCGGAACACTGGCCAGAGTCGATGTGGGAAGACGACGCGCGCCGGATGAAAGCACTCGGCATCGAACAGGTGCGAATAGCCGAGTTCGCATGGAGCCGCATTGAACCGACGCCCGGTGAATATGATTGGGCGTGGCTCGATCGCGCGATCGAAGTACTCGGCGCGGCCGGTCTGCAGGTTGTAATGTGCACGCCGACCGCGACGCCGCCGAAGTGGCTGATCGACCGTCATCCGGACATCTTGCCGATTGGCGCCGATGGCCGGCCGCGCGCTTTCGGTTCGCGTCGTCACTATGACTTTTCGTCGCCGTCGTATTTCGCGGCGTCGCAGAAGATTTGCACTGCAATTGCCGAGCGTTATGGCAAGCATCCGGCCGTTCGTTACTGGCAGACCGATAACGAATTTGGTTGTCATCACACGGTAGTCAGCTATTCGCCCGCGGCAGTAGAGCGCTTTCGCGAGTGGCTGAAAGCGCGCTACCAAACTGTTGACGCATTGAATCGCGCGTGGGGCACCGTGTTCTGGAGCATGGAATACCGCAGTTTCGATGAGATCGACGCACCGGTCGCCACCGTGACCGAAGCGCATCCTTCGCATCGGCTCGATTACCGGCGCTTCGCTTCCGATGAAGTCGCGCGCTATAACCGCATGCAGGTCGAGATCATTCGCGCGCATTCGCCGGGGCGGCCGATTGCGCACAACTTCATGCAGCTCTTCACCGAGTTCGATCACTACAATGTTGCCGCCGATCTCGACGTTGCCGCGTGGGACAGCTATCCGCTCGGCGCACTCGAAGAGCAATGGTTTGCGCCGGACGTGAAAGCGCGCTGGCTGCGCAGCGGTCATCCTGACTTTGCGTCGTTCAATCACGACGTGTACCGCGGCATGTCGAAGCTGCCGTTCTGGGTGATGGAGCAGCAGCCGGGTCCAGTGAACTGGGCGATGTGGAATCCCGCGCCGCTGCCTGGCATGGTGCGTTTGTGGAGTTGGGAGGCGCTTGCGCATGGCGCGGGTTGCGTGTCGTATTTCCGCTGGCGTCAGGCGCCGTTTGCGCAGGAGCAGATGCATGCGGGTCTGAATACACCGGATAACCGCCTCGATGTGGGCGGTAGCGAGGCCGCGCGCGTGGCCGAGGAAATCGGCACTGTACTCGCGGCGAACGCCGACGCCGACGCCGCGATTCGTTCAAAGGTCGCGCTCGTCTACGACTATGAAGCGAAGTGGCTCTTCGAGATTCATCCGCAGGGTGCGGACTTTCACTATCCGCGCTTTGCATTCGAGTACTACTCGGCATTGCGCGCACTAGGTCTCGATGTGGATGTCGTGCCGGTCGATGCATCGCTGGACGGCTACAGTCTGATCGTCGTGCCGCCGTTGCCGGTCGTGTCTGCTGATCTTGCCGCGCGTCTCGCGAAGTCGGGCGCGCAAGTGGTGCTCGGGCCGCGTACCGGTTCTAAGACGCAGGACTTGCAGATCCCGGCGAATCTTCCGCCAGGCCCGCTCGCTGATGTATTGCCGTTGCGAGTATGGCGCGTCGAATCGATGCGGCCGAATGTGACCGAACCTGTGCTGCTCGATGGCACACAAGCCGCGAATGCCGGAGAGGGCGTCGCGCGTCACTGGCGCGATTTCATCGAAAGCAATGGCACGAATTCGTTCGACGTGCTCGCGCGTTTCGCGGACGGCCACCCAGCGTATGTGCGAAGCGGCGCGTTCCATTACTTTGCAAGCCTGTTCGACGACGCGCTGACGGTTCGGCTCTTTGCGCAAATCGCACAGCAGGCAGGCATTCAAACGATGCCGCTCGGCGAAAGCGTACGCATCAGCCGGCGTGGTGCGCTGACCTATGTGTTCAACTACGGCGATTGCGCACACACCATCGCCGATGTGGCAGACGACGCGTTCATTATCGGTTCGCGCGCAGTCGAACCACAGGGCGTGGCAGCGTATCGATCGAAATGACCGGTTCGGGTAACGGGACGATTGGCAAGCCGGAATTCCATGCAGTAACGACAACGACGCAAAATCAAGGAATAAAGGAGACAGGTAGCATGAAAATGAAACCACGCAAGGTTCTGCTGACACTCGCGCTCGCTGCGGCTGCGCTCGGAACGTCCGTTGTCAGTACTGCGCAGGCCGGCACGTTGACTGCGAACATCGCGTTCAAGGGCGCGAGCCAGCGCGCGGTGTGGCAGTCGGTGGTCGACGACTTCAAGAAGGCGCATCCCGGAATCGACGTGAAGGTGTCCTTTATCGACGAAGAAGCCTACAAGGTGCAGTTGCCCGGCTGGCTCTCCACCGTCGCGCCCGACATCGTGAACTGGCATGACGGCGAACGCATGGCTTATTACGCGCAGCGCGGCCTCTTTGAAGACCTGAGCGGCGATTGGGCGAAGAACGGCTGGAACGACATGTATGCGTCGACGAAAGAAGCCTCGTCGTATAAGGGCAAGCAATATGCGGCGCCCACGGTGTACTACTCGTGGGGCATGTTCTATCGCAAGGATCTGTTTCAGAAGGCCGGCATTTCGGGCGAACCGAAAACGTGGGAACAATTTCTCGACGATTGCAAGAAGTTGAAGGCAGCCGGCATTGCGCCGATTGCCGTTGCGGGCCGCGATTCATGGACGCTCGCCGGATGGTTCGATTATCTGGATCTGCGCGTGAACGGCAACGCATTCCACCAGAAGTTGATGGCGGGCGAGATTGCGTACACCGATCCGCGTGTGAAGAAGGTTTATACGACGTGGAAGCAGTTGATCGACGCCGGCTATTTCATCGACAACTCGCTCTCTTACGATCTCGATTCGGTGCAGCCGTTCCTGTTCCAGGGCAAGGCCGCGATGATGCTGATGGGCACGTTCATTACCGCGGGCTTTCCGGCGAACGTGAAGCCTCAAATGGGCTACTTCCAGTTCCCGATCATCGACGCTAACGTGCCGACCGCTGAAGATGGTCCGGTCGAATCGCTGCATATCCCGTCGAAAGCGAAGAACAAGGCGGATGCGCATACGTTCCTCGCATTTGTCGAGACGCCGGAAATCGGCGCGAAGCTCGCCACGGGGCTTGGATCGTTGTCGGCGAACAGCAAGTCGCCGGAACCGGAAGATCCGATTTCGAAGATCGGTTTCCAGATTCTTGCGAATACGAAGGGCGGCATTGCGCAGTTCTATGATCGCGACATGACAAAGGAAATGGCCGATGAAGGCATGAAGGGCATGCAGCAGTTCATTTCCGATCCGTCGAAGCTTGATAGTGTGCTCGCGCAGTTGGAGCAGACGCGGAAGCGGATTTATAAGAAGTAGGGAAGGGGGCGGTCGGGCGGCCGCCTTGGTAGGTAAAGCGCTAACTCTGGTCGACAGGAGAATCACTTTGTCGCATTCCGTCACCCGTCACACCGTGGACGGACCCGTTCAGCCGGGCGGCTCCGCGCTGCCCGCATCGCGTGACCGCGCGCCGAATGTCCGCACGCGCGGCCGCCGTCCTTCGCCCACTGCAAGGCGCCAACGGCGCGCGGCCTTTCTGTTTCTCGCGCCGGCCTGCGTGATGGTGGCCATTTATGTGATCTGGCCGATTCTCTCGACAATACGCCTGAGCTTCTTCAACTGGGACGGCATGACCGAGCCGACTTTCGTCGGCCTCGCCAATTACGTCGAACTGTTCAACGCGCAAACGTTCTATACCGCGTTGAAGAACAACGTCATCTGGTTGCTGCTATTCCTCCTCGCCCCGCCGATGGGACTCGCCGTCGCGCTCTACCTGAACCAGGCAGTGGCCGGCATCCGTATCGTCAAATCGCTGTTCTTTGCACCATTCGTCTTGTCAGGCGTCGTCGTCGGACTCATCTTCTCGTGGTTCTACGATCCGACATTCGGCCTGCTCGCGCTGATTCTCGGCCACGGCGTGCCGGTACTCGGCGATCCGCGCTACGCGACTTTCGGCATCGTATTCGCGGCACTGTGGCCGCAAACCGCCTATTGCATGATTCTCTATCTGACCGGACTCACATCGCTCAATGCCGAGCAGATAGA